>Ga0209379_10000162_pt1 | contig 75696 bp, 86 predicted proteins | sample tdDd001_FD_187124 | JGI IMG/M metagenome (GOLD analysis project Ga0209379, IMG submission 187124) | Marine sediment microbial communities from the Atlantic coast under amendment with organic carbon and nitrate - tdDd00.1 (SPAdes)... | ecosystem: Environmental > Aquatic > Marine > Coastal >...
AAAACCTATTTACTTACCCTGAGAATATTAGAAAAATAATCTATACTACGAATACGATTGAAAGCTATCATAACCAGCTCAGAAAAGTAACCAATAGAAAAGGCGCATTTCCGAATGAAATGTCACTTTTTAAGTTGCTGTTTTTGAGAATTAACGATATTCAAAGTACTTGGTATAGGCCTGTTCACAACTGGCCTAAGGTACTCAATGAACTAATCCTGATATTTGAGGACCGGATTACTCAACACCTTAGGTACTAAAATAATTTACACAGAGAACTTGACAGGTCCTCATAATGTAAAAAATTGTCTGCTTGAATGGCAAATAGTCTTCAGACTACCACACAAATCAGAATATATCTGTGGATCACAAAAGGCACCAGAATTAATAACCACATCAATTACTTATCATAGTAGTAGCCGATATTCCACATGTGTAGAATATTTAAAATAGGTGTGTATACATATCAAAAAATCTGTTTTAGATCATCAAAATCTTAGATTCATGAGAATACTTGTTATAATTACTGCCGTGTATCCCTTTAATAAAGAAAGATGTAAAATAGGAGTAAACTAATTTACTCCTATGCTACTTATACTATGATATTGCCTTGAGAGTCTGCTTTCTTGAAGCAGGCTACGATAAAGTCTATGAAGGCAATAAAGGCTGGGATACCTGTCCAGCAGAATAGTAAGAATAGGATACCTGTTCCTACTTTACCAGCATAGAATTTATGGATGCCTATGGCGCCTAAGAAGAATGTGATTAAGAGGTAGGCTACCTTGTTCACAACCTTGCCTTGTTGGTAGACCATCTGGCTTTCTACCTTATTGTTGTTGGTATTATCAATGGTAATATTAATCCCCTCAGTACCAGTAGGCGACAACTGCTTCTCTGTAACGATTTCCTTGTAGTTATCAGTGAAGATTTCCACTGCCTTGCCTACAACCGGTTCAAAGGTTAGGTCTGATCGACTACATTCTAGGATTGAACCATCATCACGACCGATTAAAACCGTATCACCTGTAATCTTAATAATTTTTGCCATTAGAGCTCCTTTCAAAATAAAAATATAAATCCCCTATTATATGTTAATAACAATATAATCAACTTATAAGCCACAGCCATCAGCCCCATAGACTGCCTGGTCATGGGTAAAGCCTTCTAGCTCCAACTGCTGGATTAAGCCTGCCCTTGTAAAGGACATAGTCTTCAAGTACTCCTTACCACACCTCGTGGCTTCTTCCTTCCAGTCAGCCCCAGTAAGGTCAACCCCATACTTGGCTTGACCAGATGTAAAGCCATCTGCTTGAAGCTGATTGATTAGGCCCGCTTTTGAAAAGCCCCTGATTTTAAGGTAGTTCTTGGCACACCCTGCTGCCTGCTTGTCCCAGTCAGCCTCTACATAATCAGCAGCAAAGACTGCATCTTCTTCTGTATGGCCTTCTAGCTCCAACTGTTTGATAAGGCCTTGTCTAGAGAAGTACATGGTTGTCATATACATATCAGCACTTCTAACAGCATTTTCCTGACTGGTCGTCCCCTGGAAGTTCTCATTGATAGATGAACTATAGTCCATCTCCTCTACTAAATCACCAAAGGAATACTCATTGGTCTTATTACATCCCGGTATACTAAATAAGACTGCCAGGGTTAAAATACCCAAGCCCATATTAAGATGAAATCGCTGCATGTGTCTTCTCCTTTTATGTCAGATTAGTTCGTATAACTAAAGGTTTTATACTTGATAAAAGGAAGCAGGGACTGCTTCCTTCAAGGTAGATCTTACTTTGTCTTATGTCATTCCTTCTCAGTCAAATCTATACAACGAATGGAAAATCCTCTTCGTTCTTTTCACCCTCAGTCACATAGGGCGTGCTATCATCATAGTCGGTACTTATAGTTGCAGCTATAGGTGTTGTCACAATTACAACCGCAAGAAAAATTTTCAACATATTTTTGATCAAATTCATACACACTCCTTTGTCTACCTTTAACTTGAGGGTATAATAAGATTAGACAGACAAATGGTGCATTGAAGCACTATTCATTTGGAGGATTTTATGCATAACTCACTGTATGACCTAAAAGCTTTTGGAAACAAAGTCTATGACCTGAGAACCATGTCAAAAATGACCCAATCAGACATCAGAAAAAAGACAGGGATCCACGAACAAACCCTAAGGCGTATCGAATACGGAGAAACCTTCCCCTCCCTAGAAACCATCGAAAAAATCAGTTCAGCCATGGGCTACAACCTAGTGGAAATACTGAGTACCGTTCGAGCAGCTGATTACGATCAATTAAAGGCAATATATGATGAGCTGGACCATATCTCTGTTACCGATGAGACCAAGGACATTCCTGACCTCATCCAGAAGATTGATGACTACCAAACCCACAATCACATTTATGATGATATATTCAACAAAAAAAAGGACCAACTAAGGACCCTCTGTCGTATTACTGAATTGACCCAAAAGAATGATGCCATGAGTGTGACCAACACTGAAATGCTCTGTATCATGGCCCTGGCCTTATCCCATCCCAACTTCAATCCTTCTCGGTTAAAGGACTATTACTTTACCCCCTTTGAATCTAGGATTCTTTTGACCCTGGGCTTTTGCTATCACAGGCAGGACAAGGACAAGCTGGCCATGAAAACCATTGACTATAGCGTGGAAAACATCCGTCTCCACCTTAAAATAAATCCAAGCCTGAGTGACCTCATGGTTCACGCCCTCCTGGCCCAGTCCTATCTTTACTTTGTCCTCAACGACCTAGACAAGGCCATTGACATTTGTACAGAAGGCATTCAATACGCCAAGGACAACTACAGCATGAAGCTTCTTCCCCACCTCTACTGTAGGCGGGGGGTTGCCCGCTATAAGCTGGACCAGGCTGACTACCAAGATGATTTAAGACTGGGTCTTACTGGCTTTAAGCTCAACGGCATGGAAGACCTGGCCAAGAAGTATGAGGACATCCTCCTCAACCGTTATAAGATTGTTTTGGACCAATGATATAAGGTATAACCCTGCCTTAAAGTTTTTATGTGCATAAACCATGAAAGATGTGGTAAAAGATAAGTAAGAGATAGATAGGAGATTATATGAAGAAAAAGTATTTGATTATTGGCGGCCTCTCACTGGTGATCCTAGCCCTTGGTATTTGGCTTGGCCAGCAGATTCAAGACCTCAATGAAGAGATCAACCAACTCAACACCCAGGTTGACAAGTATGCCGGTCTAGAAGACCAACTTGCTTCCCTAGAAGAAGACAAGAGCCACTTTGAAGAAAGGGTCAACCAACTGACCTCTGATAAAACAGGCCTTGAAGAAGACCTTAAAAGAGCCCGGGAAGAGACAGCCCACTTGGAAGACCAAGTTGCAGCTCTAGAGGAAACAGGTCCTGACCTTTTAACAAGCTTTGAAGCCTACACGGACCGAGTTACCACCTATAAGGATGGCATCCTATATACCAAGCTCAGCCCCATCCGCTACGAGACCTACTTGACCCTGTCTGTTGTCGGATATGGTGATACACAATCTGACCAGCCAGAAATCATTGACCTATCAGTGGATAGGCCTGCAACCATCGCCATCGAGATCATTGGCAGCATCTATGATGTCAGAATCGAAAAGATCCGCTGGGATGATGACTTTAAAGATTATCAGGTCATAGATGAAGTCGTTTACTATGAAAAGTTAACCAACAGCAACCTCTTGTTTGATTCCGTCCTAGCAGAGACCCTGCCAAGTGAACTTTTAAGCTGGTCGGATGACCAGGGCAATAGGAAGTACTACCTCATCCACGACTTCGGCATGGGAGACATTACTTCCCTGGTTATCTTTAGCCAGGAAGCCAGCCTTGAAGCCTGGTGGGAAAACCAAGAATAAAACAAACACCGACTAAGACCTAGTCGGTGTTTGTATGTAAAAAAAAAGGACCATCTTCAGATGGTCCCCTCGGTTTATTCCTCATGCACATATTCAAATTGATCCATTAGGGTCTTGGCTTCTTCAAGCTTGTCACTAACAACAAAGATAGCCGTTCCCTCTAAGCCTGGTTCTAATAGTAGGGTCTTGTAGGGCCCATTGCCTTCATAGTGAACATAGGTCTTAACCCCATTGGCTTCCAAGTAAGAGGCAAAAACATCTGCTTCTACATTGTCCCTAATATGGGTCAGCATTTCAAAATCCCCTGCTACCATGTCATCAAAATCATGGTCAGACTTCAGTACATCTGAGAAGGATGCCCCACACTCGGGACAGGTAGTTACCTTGTCATCGAACTCTTTTTGGCATGTATTACAATATTTCATAGTCTCCTCCTTAACTCAAGATCACCTTCTATTTCCATACTTACCCAATATATGACCAGGCTAACAGGCAATCCCATAAAGAGTCTACTTACACGAAATAATAACCAAAGCCCCTCTTAGTCAGAATATGCTTTTTCTTATTATCAATCACCTTGAGCTTGTCCCTGAGACGACTGACCGTCACATCCACCGTGCGGATATCCCCAAAGTACTCGTAGTTCCATACCTTACTTAAGAGGTCCTCTCTAGAAAAGACCTTGTTGGGATGAAGGGCAAAAAACTCCAGGAGTTCATACTCTCTAGCTGATAGGTTGCAGAGTTGACCATCACAGGTAACCTCAAACTTGGTCCTATCAATGGTTATGTTGTCAAAGGTAAGCACATCATCAAGGGCAGCCTGGTCCTCTGACCGACTCTCATAAACTGCTACCCGACGGATATTAGCATCTACCCGGGCCAGTAACTCTCTCACATTAAAGGGCTTGGAAATATAGTCATCCGCCCCCAGGCTCAAACCTAGGATTTTGTCTGTTACCTCTTCCCTGGCCGTCAACATTATAATAGGTGTAGTCATCTTGGTTCTTAGGCGGTTACAGACTTCAAACCCATTGTATTCAGGAATCATAATGTCAAGTAAAACAAGGTCAGGTCTCTCTGCCGCTGCTATTTCCAGTGCTTGAGCCCCATCATAGGCCTCTAAAACCTCATAGCCAGACTTGTTTAAGTGGAATTTTAAGATATCAACAATTGCCTTTTCATCATCTACAACTAGTATTTTACTCATAACCTCACCCTCATAGTTTCCTATCACCTGGCTATATTGTCTCATAAAAATATAGGCATTTCACACCTAATTAACTTTTGTTACAAAACTGTATAAAAGCTGTCATTCAAGTCACATCTAAGGGGATGACTTGGAAATTCCATGGAGTCACTCGAAATAAACAGATTTGCATGTAGTCAGCCAGCAGGGGATAAAATAAAGGCAGGTCCCTGTCAACAGAAAACCCGCCCTATCTTTTATAAGTCTTTTCTCATGATATAGCCTTCAAAGCCCTTCATGAAATTTGGATATGTCACCATGGCCCCGTAGCCAATTTTCTCATAAAAGTCCTTGGCCTGGAAGCTGGTCGTTTTCAAGCTAATAGTCTTGATTTCGGGACCCAAGGCCTCCTCAAAGGCCTGCATGATACCCGATCCAATAGCCTGGCCCCGGTGGTCCTTGTCTACTACAAGCATATCAATATAAGCATAGTCCTCAAACATCATGCCTAGGACCCCACCAACAAACTGATCATGGTCTAGGGCAACAACTGTTAGCTCTTTCTTACAAAGAGGCAACTGGTACTTCTTTTTAAGGTGGTCACTATGGGCCAGCAAGACCTGATCATAATCCTCTTGTCTGGTCTCTGATACTTGGACCTGGCCGAAGTCAACTGGCTCGTCTGGTCTCTCGCCCAGTTCAAGATGGTAAAACTCACAAGTCCCAGGAGAATACTTGATGGTATGCTTCAAGTCAAACCCCACCTTCACCAGGTCCTCAACCACTTCTGTATAAGAAGTTTCTATCTTCATGCCCATAGCATGGTCACCAAAGGCATGGCGGCCAGCCTCAATCACCTCTTGCAGTTGATCCAAATTCTTATAAACCAGGTCCTTGATTTCAACCCAGTCCCATGATATAAAGGCATTCATACCTGCCTGTAGGGTGTCCTGGTCTACTAGGTAAAACGATCGACCATAGTATGCCCGTTGGCCGGTATGTTTCATATTGTGGGCTAAGAGCATCTGGAAGATGTCATCCTCATACTTGCCCGTTTCATCTATAATATACTGCATCACTTAACCTTCTTTCTCTGTTAAAGGCTAATACACGCTTAACCTCCAACTCATCTCTCTTATCCTTGAAAATAAACCTTTTCTAACTCAATTTTATTCTTGTAGTCCGATATAAACGCTTCATCGTAGCCACATCTATCAATGATATCTTCATAAGTTAGGGATTGATATTCAAGGTCTTTTTCTTTCTTCAAATTAATATATAGTTCTAACCTTCTCTTACAAATGATTGCTGAACTTTCGGGTTGAGAACTTCCTACTATCTGCTCTATTGTTTTTATTGTATCTTCCAAAAAAAACATTAATACATCATCTAATTCTGATCTCTTTAACATAACTCAACTTCCTTTAATCCTCTATAACTCTGAGCAAACTTTTTCGTCTAAAAACACTTCGACATACTCGATCCTTGTCAACTATCAACTCACCTATCAACTCACCTAAAAATTCAACGACAAACTCATTTCTTACTTTTATGTCATTATATCCTTCACAATAATAACTTATGATTATCTCTTTTGATTCTACCATATAAAACAATCCAGCTCAAAAGGCCTAGTCCAAGACCTTGCTCATATAATAACGGGTGTGGCCTTCAGGACAGTTATCAATTTGACCCACCACCTGGTAGCCCTGCTTGATGTAAAAGTCCTTGGCCTGGAAATCAAAGGTATCCAGGTGACTGATCCTACATCCCTGGTCTCTGGCATAGTCCTCAACAGCCTTTAAGAGGCTGGTGCCAATATCAAGTCCCCTAGATGCCTGGTCCACCCACAGTACATCTATTGATAGGCATTTCCAGCAGTAGATAAGGGCATTAAGGCCTCCTAGAACCTTGCCCTGGTCATCCTTAACAACCCTGTAGACCCCTATGAAGGGCTTGTCCTGGCTAAAGGGCACCTGGGACTGGTTGTAAGCAACAATTTGCTGGTCTACAAAAACTGCTTCCTCACGGCTGGCATTTGTAACGGTATATAAAGTCATTTTTTCCTCCAAACTCTTTTTTTATTCCTCTCCTCTTAGTCTACCACATAGGCCTGGCAGGCCTTGTTACACTTATATGACACCCCCGCCCATTCTTTTTTATGCCCACGAGTTTGATGGCCCTAGCCATGGGTAAATAAAGGAGGTAAATAGACGAAAGGACTTCTTATGCGAAAAAAGATATATTTTCTACTAGCCTGTTTCCTCTTGAGCCTGGCTGTGATCATCACCATGGTGGTCTCTAAACCAAAAGCGTCTCAAGAGGTGACCTTTACACCCTTAGAACTGGCCTGGATGAAAGAGCATCCCGTCATAAAGGTCGCTCCAGACTTCCACTTTGCCCCCTACGAATACTATGAGGACGGTGAATTTCATGGCCTGGGTATTTCTTATGTCCAGTGGATTGAAGATCGCTACCCCCTTAAGTTTGAATTTGTAGCCATTGACACCTGGTCAGGCATCCTCCAAGCCCTTGAAAACAAAGAGGTCGACCTATCTACCTGCCTAGCCGCGACCCCTCAAAGAGAAGAGTTTTTACTTTTCACAGACGACTATATGATCATAGAAAATGTCATCCTCATAAGAGATGATTTCGAAGAGGACTTTATAGAAGAGGACCTGCCCAGCTTAAACACAGCCGTCTTAAAGGACTACTACATACAAGACGTTTTAGAAAATAAGTATCCCGGCATCGACCTTGCTGAATATGTGAGTGTCACCGATGCCCTTAATGCCTTATCCATTGGAGAAGTCGACATCCTTATCATCGATATTGGGCAAGCGGCCTTCTACATCAACGACAGTGAGCTCAGCAACATCGACATCTATGATGGCTTTGAGCTGGACTATAAACTAGAAATGGCCATGGGTGTCAGAAAGGACTACAAGCTTCTTAGGGATATCCTTAATAAAATTCTGACTGCCATGACCGAGGAGGAAAAGGAAGCCATCAAAAAAGAATGGATCCAGCTAGACCCCGTCAACCCCTGGATCATGAGGGTGGTTGTAGTGACTTCTATCCTGGCCCTCTTTAGCCTCTTGGTCATCATAGCCATCATCATCTGGAACAGGAGTCTAAACAAGCAGGTTCTAGATAAAACTAGGATTATCCAAGAAGACCTGGCAACCATGTCCCTCCTCAAGGGCCAGCTGATTCACTTGATTGATGCCGTCCCCCTCCCCATCTGTGTGTCTAATGACCAGGGCTATATTGAACACCTCAATGCCAGCTACCAAGGCCTCTTTGACATGCCAAGAGACCAAATCTATAAGGAAAAAAAAATAAGTCTCATCCAGACCATGGATGATCCAGGTCTAAAGGAAGTGGCCGCTTACGACCAAGTGGTCTTAGACAAGCAAGAAAGAGTCTTCTTAGAAGAAGTGGCCATCAAAAACCACCTGGGTCAAGAAATCATGTATGATGTGATTAAACTCCCCTTTGATCTTCTAATCAAAAATCAGCACGGGGTCCTAACCGTCCTCATCAACGTCAGTGACCGCCTCAAGGCCAAGCAGGTCCTAGCCGACCTCAACACGGCCCTAGAGCAAAAGGTCAATGAAAGAACCCTGACCATACAAGAAAAGAATAAGGCCCTAGAAGACTCCCTCAACCAGCTCCATGAGACCCAAGACAAGTTATTGGCCTCTGAAAAGATTGCCAGCCTGTCTCGCTTGGTGGTGGGGATTGCCCACAGTCTCAACACCCCCCTGGGCAATGCCATCTTGGCAACATCTTATATGGACAACCAAATCAACCGCCTCAACAAGCAGGTGGTCGACAAAAACCTGAGCCAAAAGAGCCTTAACAAGTTCATCAAGGATAGCTACCAGTCCTATGAGATGTTAGAAAAATCCCTGGCTGAGGCCTCGAGTATAATCGACGTCCTTAAGACCTACCAGCTGACAAGCAAGGACCAAAAGAAGACCACGGTCAAGCTCTCTACCTTTGTCAAACATATTTTGACTGTTGAGAACCATATGAACAAGTACCCCATCAACTTTAACAAGTGTCAGGACTTGACCCTAGATGTTGATACGGTCCTCCTTGAAAAAGTCCTGGTCAATATCTACAAGAATATCCACGAACATGCCTTTAGCGGTCTTGACAAGGACAACTGTCTCATCACTGTAACCTGTCAAAGGCAAGAGGACCACATCCTATTGTCCTTTAGGGACAATGGCCACGGCATACCGGAAGATATCTTAGAGAACGTTACGGAGCCCCTCTATTCTAGTAAGAGAGGCCAGGGACGTCTGGGCTTAGGTCTTTATGTTACAGATTGCATTGTGTCTACCATCTTCGATGGCCAGCTGAACATAAGAAACAACGACCGGTCAGGCGTCACCATCAATATCCTCCTTGACCTCTAATAAAAGCTCGCTTTTAGGCCTGGCCTAAAAACGAGCTTTTTCTTAACAACCTATATAGGTTTTTTTATTGTCTAGAATATACCACTTTTCCTCTGTTACAAGGCCACAGGACTGGTAGAAGGCATCTGCAATCCCAGTAACCCGGATGGTCCCCCCTTTTGATACAATCCTATCCACTAGGACCTTGACCAAATACTTACCCAGGCCCCGCTTGGAAAAGTCAGGATCTACCTGGACCCAGTCCAAACTCCCTTCCTTGATCGGACTGTAAAAGTCCCCTATACCTAGGGCAGCCTTTTTCCCCGTCTTTTTCTCTACCAGCCAAACCCAAAGGTCTGGGTCATAAGCAGGGGACTCCTTGAAGGCCTTGACATGGTCTCCTGTGTAGGAAGCCCAGTCATAGGCCCTGTTGATGATTAGGGCCGCTTCATCGTAGTCTCTTTCAAAGTCAAAAGCCCTTAAGTCAAAGTCCTCTAGGGTCTGGTCCCTAAGGGGGATCTCCTGGCCTGCATAGACAAAGGGTTGGCTGATTTCCACATGATCTGGTTGATAGTCTAAAAGGTCATACTGGGTCTGGTTGAGGATGACGAGGTCATAGGCCTCTAAGTCCTCTTTGCTAAACAAGAGTTTTTCCCGATTCTCAACAATCCCCTGCCCCTCTTCCTTCCAAGAATAGTAAAAGAAGAGTCTATTGTCCTTAACAATCCACAGGTGGTTGTAGGCATCCTCTTTATAGTGAATCTCTGCTGTATCTGCAAAGTGAATCAACTTCCAAAAGGCTATGTTAGACACATGGTCTGGTTTTGTCTCATATAATTTTTTTAGTAATTGGTGATAGTCCATACAAACTCCTTTCCATCTCTAGCCTAGTATAACAAGAAAGAAGGATAAGCAAACTTGTGTAATATTTATTTAATCCAAAACAAGCAGGAGCTATCTCCTGCTTGCTTGTATTAAAAGCCCAAGTGGTCCAGAATCTTATCCCCAAGCTGTCTGTTTTCCCCCTTGTAGGGATAACAGTGGATATGGATGGCTGGGTTAAAATTAAGTTCAATTACCTGGTAGTCATCCCCCTCTTCTGCTCCTATATCAGGGGTAATCAAGTCCACACCTGATATGGTTGCCCCAATGGCCTTGGCTGCCTTTACGGCCACTTCTTTAAAGTGGTCAGAGATTTCATCTGTCATATCCAGACTGTCTCCCCCGGTACTGATGTTGGAGTTTTCTCTCAAGTAAACCACCTGGTTAGGGCCTGGTATGGTATCAAAGGTTCGGCCAGTTTGACTGAGAAACATGGCCTCCTCCTGGCCCAAGTGGATGACCTGAAGGGGTTTTCTATAGCCCGTCCCCCTCAAGGGATCCTGGTTCTTTGCCTCAACTAAGTCCCTTATGCTGGACTTGCCGTCTCCTATAACATTAGCGGGTACCCGGTGCATGCCAGCTACCACCCGGTCCCCAATGACAAAGAGGCGGTATTCCTTACCTGGGCTAAAGTCCTCTACCAAAATAGTTTGGTCATGATCAAAGGCCAGGTCCAAGGCCTCCAGGTAGTCCTTCTGGCTAAAAGCCTCCTTAAAGATGGTAATTCCCAGGCCAAAGTTGGTTGTATTGGGCTTGATGACAATAGCCTGGTCCTTATAAAGGCCATAGTCCTCCCTGGCAAGTGTCTTCTTGTCATAAATTCTACCTCTAGGGGTCTTAATGCCAGCCTGGTCTAGAATCTGCTTGGTAACTGCCTTATTCTCCATGGCTAGGACACTGCTATAGGTATCCTTTGAAGTTTTCGTAGCCTGCTTGACCCACTCTATATGGTCACCCAGTTTTAATTGAATAAAGTTTTCATGACGGTCTAAAATATCTACCCGAATCCCTCTTTTATAGGCGTCGAGTATAAGGATTTGAGTGGACAACTCCAGGTCCTCATAACCAGCCAGCCTGAAGGCCTGGCCCCTTGTCTCCTCTAAGTAAGACTTGGCTAGGTCCAGGTGGTAGGCGATAAAGCCCTTGTCACGGATCCCCTGATGGATTCGAACAGCATAAAGCTTGTCTGGATCTATAATAAACTCTCGGAAGCCCTCAATAATGGGCTGGTAGTGGCCGTGGTTCAAAAGACTGGTCATCATATCCATAAGGTCAAAAATCTTAAAGGCAACTTGACTGGTCTTATAGGGTCTAGCTCCCAAGCTTATTTGACGCGCCCCCATGAGACTATCAGACATGTCCAAGTTATTTTGCATGGCCTCTTGGAAGACCTCCTGGTCATAAGCTTCTTCCTCCAAAAGGCCCATCAAAAGAAGAAAAATGTGGATTAAGTGGAGATCGTCCTTAGATATGCCCAACTTATAAAGGGGATTTAAGTCAATCAATCTAAGCTCTAAATACTCGATGCCACTTGCTTCAAGGCCATCATGGTTACCAGACTTGTTCTTGGGTCGAATCAAGCTGTAGTGTTCCTTGGCATCAACCAAATGATCCCTGGTGATGATTTCATTTATGCCCTGTAAGTAGGCTGTCAGGGATGACAGGTCTACATACATATCTTGGCCATTCCTATAGCCACACCGGCCATTTCGAATGGACTGCCCCTGGTCGCAGGCCTGGCAGTAGGCTGAATAAGACTCATGAATAGCCGGACTGGATCCCAAAAGCTTGATTAGAAGCCAGCTATACTTGATGGTGTGTCTCATCATCTTAAGATAGAAATTATCCCTAAAGGTCTTAAAGGACCCTGTTCCACCCTGGGCCTGGTAGAGGCCCTCAAGGAAGCGGTCATCCAAAGAAAAGTTATAATGAATCCCCGATAGGAGTTGCTTGTTTCTCCCGTACCGTCTTGCCAGGGTTTCCCTATATGCCTGGCGCTCTCGTCCTTCGTCTGAGCCATCAAACTGAGCCAGGGGAATCAAGTCCTCCTTGGGCAGGATAGGAGGCGTCGACTGGGGCCACAAAAGCTCCTCCCCTATATTAGCAGCGACAAGATTGTGTAGGTTGTCTAACATATCATAGGCTTCATCAACGGTTGCCATGGGTGGGGTAATAAGCTCCACCTGGCTTTCCGAAAAGTCTGTCGTGATATAGGGGTTGGTGATTTTATTACCAAAGATCTTGGGATGGTCCGTCAGAGCTAGTTGCCCCATTCTATCAACCCTAACATTCTCCTTTTCCAGGCCAAATCGGCCCTTGAAAACACTCTTTTCCAAATGTGTGTTTCTAATGTCCTTTAAAAGTCTTTCATCTAATCTAAGCATGGACACCCTCCTTTTTCTTCTTCTTGCTGATAAATACTATAAATAGGGTCACTAAAAGACTGCCCTTAATCATACTGGTTGTACTGATAGTCCACCATACTCCCTTCAAGCCCTCTTGACTGGCCAAGAGCCAGGCCATGGGTATTCTAAGGCCTGTAAAAATCAAGCTGACGCTGGCAGGTACATAGGTCTTACCCATGCCATTGAAGCTGGCCATGGTTACAATTTCAAGACACATAAACAATTGAGAGAGACCAATGATGGTCAAGTAACTAACCCCCAGTTGGATGGTTGCCTGGTCCTTGACAAAGATCCTAAAAATGTCCTCTGCAAATCCTATAAATATCAGGCTGGTGACTAGGCCGAAGGCACCGCTCATGGTTAGGGCAACCTTGTAGCCCCGACCGATCCTCTTCATATTGCCCTTGCCATAGTTCTGTCCCACAAAGACAGAGACAGCCCCATAAAGACCACCAATGGTCATATAGGATATAGACTCCACTTGAAGTCCTATCTTCTGGACTGCTATGCCACCAGCCCCAAAAGATGCAATTAACCGGGCCATGACCATGGAGATGCCTATAAAAGCTACCCGCTGCAGGCTATAAGGCGCCCCAAGTTTCAGAACCTCTAAGAGCCTTGACCAATCGATTGTCCTCCTGGTCAGGGACATGTTGTCCTGCTTCTTGGCCTGGTGGACATAAAAGATGAAAACACTCAATCGTCCAAGGAGGCTGGCTAGGGCTGCTCCCTCTACTCCCATTTGGGGCAGGCCAGCCAAACCAAAGATCATCAGGGGATCTAGGATCATATTGATGACCAGGCCCAAACTATTCACCTTGAAGGTTATCTTACTATTGCCATGACAATTAAATAGACTGGTGTATAACATATTTAAGTACATGATCACAACCCCCACCATGGAAATACTCAGGTAGGCTACTCCCTGGTCTTGGATGACTGGGTCCTGGATGCCAAAGAAGGCAATCAGGTCATGCCTTAGGGCTAAGATACTTAGGGTAAAGGCTAGGCCCAGGCCCACCATGGCCATAAAGGCATTGTTGACATACTGGTTCATGCCCTTGGTGTCTCCTGCCCCGAGCATATGGCTGAATTTAATCCCACTGCCTGTTAAGATGAGGGTGGACAAGGCAAAGGCCAGGTTGATATAAAAACTCGCTGTTCCCACAGCCGCCACTGGCCCACTCCCCAATCGGCCTATCCAGATCATGTCTACCAGACTATAAGCGGTTTGTATAAAGCTGGTTGCAACCAAGGGTAGTGCCATTTTAATCATCTGTGACCCGATGGGGCCTTGGGTAAAATCTCGTGTTTGCTTCATAATATTTTTTCTGCCTCCATATAGTATGAACTTCCTTACATCATAAGGACGATTGAACTTTCAAATGGTTACATAAAAATAAAAGATAGGATCAAAAGATCCTACCTTTTCAGTTTACTGCCAGTAGTCAGCCCCCTGAATGTTTAAGCTTAGGGGTTTAAATTGAGGACTAGAAATACCAGCAGCTAGTTGGCGGTCATAGTCTTTTAGGGCAATGAGGGCTGGTTTATGGAAGCAAAGGATAACCAGGATATTGATCCAGGCACTGAGTCCCATGCCCAGGTCAGCAAATCCCCATATTAGGCCCGAACTTTTAAGAGCACCATAGGCCAAGGCCAAGATAACAAACAACCTCAAGAGGGTCTTAGGCCAGCTTTTTTCCTTACCCACCATGTAAACCAAGTTGGTTTCCCCATAATAATAAAGAGAAATCATAGTTGTAAAGGCAAAGAAGAAAATTGCCACCGAAACAAAAATGGGTCCCCAGCCTCTTAAGAGGCTATCAACAGCTACCTGGGTGTAGATGGGTCCAGGAGCAACCTGGCCTAGGTTATCCACTATCAGGTCGCCACTTGCTCCTACTACATTATAGGAGTCAGTGATTAGAATCATCAAGGCCGTTGCGGTACAGATGAAGAGAGTATCAATATATACCGATAAGGACTGAACCAACCCTTGCTCCACCGGGTGGTCAACTTGGGCAGCAGCTGCAGCATGAGGGGCTGTTCCCATCCCCGCTTCATTAGAATACACACCCCGCTTGACACCCCAGGCGATGGCTGAGCCCACCATTCCCGCCATGAGCGAGTCCAGGCGGAAGGCACTTGCCAGGATGAGACCAAAGACACTGGGCAGGTCCTGGATGTGGCTAACTATAATGACAAGGGCAACCACCAGGTAGGCTATGGCCATGAAGGGGACTACCTTCTCTGTAAAAGAAGCAATTCTTTTTACGCCACCAAATACAATAATGGCAAATAAACCTGTAATGATTAGGGCTGTTAGGTATTTAGACATGCCAAAGGCCTGGTAGGCAGAACTGGCTATGGTATTAGCCTGGGGCATATTTAAGAAGGCACCAAAGGCAATCATGGCAATAAAGGCAAAGACCATGGCTAAGGGCTTATTTTTGAGTCCCTTTTCAATGTAATAAGCCGGTCCCCCCCTAAACTCTTTTCCATGCTTTTCCTTATAGATCTGTGCAAGAGTGGACTCAATGAAGGCTGTAGCCGCTCCTAGGATAGCAACCAGCCACATCCAAAAGATGGCACCAGGGCCTCCAAAGACAATCGCTGTAGCAACCCCTGCTATATTACCAGTACCCACTCGAGAAGCAACTGACATCATGAGGGCCTGGAAGGATGATACACCTGCCCCCTCTTTTTTACTGGTTCCCTTGACCATCAGCTGGACCATCTTGGGTAAGTGACGGACCTGTACCAAGCGGGACTTGAAACTGAACACCAATCCAGCAAGTAAAATTAAGACTAGGAGAGGTCGAGACCAAACCCAGGCATTTAGTTGACTGATTAATCCCTCCATGGTTCACCTCCTGCTTGGTTTAGACCTTTTAAACTAAAAATATTCATATTACCTCATTTCTCTACTTGAAATATCCTTACACCCTAGATGACGAGGCAGATTATATTCGGTTACATTTTTAGCACTTCATATCCTTTTCTTTTAAAAAGTCCCTTCCCATTTGGGTTACCCTATAGTCGACAATATTGCCATAAACGTCCGTTTCAACCTGGCAGCAGTCCTTGACCTTGTCCCGAACCTGGTCCTTAGCCCGCATGAGCCTTACCTTAGAAGCCGACAGGGAAATATCTAGGGCCTGAGTTATTTCCTTGTGCTTGAGAGCCTTATAAGCATATAGGTCATAGACTGCCCTGTATTTTTCTGGTAGGGTTTCTGATGCCTTTTTCAGACATGCCCCGATTTCATTGTTAAAATTGTCCTCTTGGACCTCCTCCTCCACTAGGTCCTCTAGTTCATGGGGCATGACAAGGCTTATCTTCTTGCGCTTATAATAATCTATTATTTTATTCTTGGTCACCACATACAACCAGGCCCTAATGGACTTTACTTTTTCTAACTTATCCATGTGACCCAGAGCCTTGATAAATACCTCCTGCAAGATATCTTCAGCATCGTGTTCATTACTCACCTTGGCTGACAGGTATTGTCTTAACTCCTGCCTGTAGGCTTGATATATATCGTCAAACTGAATTCCATTCACTTTTTCCTTTGCATTAATCATATGTACTCCTTTCCTACCTATACCATATAGACGACCCAAGGGAGAAATGGTTACAAAATATTAGAAAAGAATAAATTGGACTTGACTAAATGAACAGCGTTCATTATAATACTAAGAGTAAATGAACAGCGTTCATTAAGGAGTGACTATGCCTAAGATTATTAAAGATTTAAAACCCCATATAAAGGAAGAAGCCTTCAAGCTCTTCAAGGAAGTTGGATATGACAAGGTCAGTATGCGGGCCTTGGCCAAGGCAGTTGGTATTGCCGTTGGCACCCTCTATAATTATTTTCCCAACAAGGATGCCATGTATACTGAAATCCTCTTAGAGGACTGGGAGACAACCCACAGCAAACTTAAGGCTGTCCTTGAAAGCTACCAGGGCCAGGCAGCCCTCAAGGAGGCCATTATCCTCCTAATGGAGGATGTTAAAAATCGTGGTGGCCTGGGCCGAATTTTAATCGGACTACCTGGTCAAAGTCAGCCCACCGACCACATTAAGGAACCCTTCTTGACCATCTTCGAAAACATCATTCAAGTCTTCTCAACCATCTATCAGGACCTGGCCTGTCCCTATCCAGAGAGAAAGGCAGTGGTTATTTTTAATGCAACCATTACCCTCAACAACTATTTTGACAGTGAAACTGACAACCTTGATTTTTTAATGACCCTATAGGAGGACATCATGGATTCTAAAGCAAGAGCACAAATGATGGGACAAGAAAAGATCCCAAAAGTTTTAAGAAAACTGGCCATACCTGCCATTATTGGTATGCTGGTAACAGCCATCTACAATATTGTGGATACCCTTTTTGTATCTATGTTGGGAACAGAAGCCATGGGAGCAGTTTCCGTTGTCTACCCCCTCTTCATGCTTCTTTCAGCCGTTGGTCTCATGTATGGTATTGGGGGAGCATCCTTTGTATCAAGACTTTTGGGTAAACAAGACCAGGCCAAGGCAGATGAGGTGGCCTCAACCACTATTGTCACCTCATTTTTGTCCGCTATCGCTATTACCATTGTCATTAACCTCTTCCTGGGTCCCATCTTAAAGGGCTTTGGGGCAACGCCTGACCTTATGTCTATGGCAACTAGCTATGGTAGGGTCCTGGTAACAGGCGGCCTCTTCACCATCCTCAACATGACCTTCAACAACCTCTTGAGGGCTGAAGGCAGTGCCCATTTTTCAATGATTGCACTTTGCGTTGGTGCTGTCCTTAATATCATCTTTGACCCTATCTTTATCTTTGTCTTTGACATGGGGGTTTCTGGAGCAGCTGTAGCAACTGTACTGGCTCAGGGGATTTCAACTCTCCTTCTTCTTTCATACTTCCTAAGAAGGAAGAGTGTTATTCATTTTTCAATCAAGCTATTTAAGCCATCAAAGGCTACCTATGTAGAACTCTATAAGATTGGTATCCCAACCTTTATTCGTCAGTTCCTCATGTCCTTCTCCATGGGTCTCTTAAATACAGCAGCAAGTCCCTACGGAGCAGCAGCCCTGGCTTCATTTGGTGTCGTTACCAAGGTCTTCTCCCTTGTTGCCATGGTTATTTTCGGATTCGCCCAAGCCTTCCAGCCTGTTGCAGGCTTTAACTACGGGGCAGGCGCCTATGACCGTCTCAAGGAAACAATCAAGGTATCCTTGACCTGGTCTACTATATTCACGACAGTCTCAACCCTGATTTATTTGATTTTTACTCCTCAAATCATCAGCCTCTTTACCAATGATCCTGAGGTAATGGATATTGGAGTCAGAGCCATGCGGGCCATGATTGTTCTCTTCCCCTTCTTTGGCTTCCAAAGTATCTATGCAACCCTCTTCCAGGCCATGGGTAAGGGAAAGGAAGCTGGCCTCTTATCTCTAGCAAGACAGGGAATCTTCTTTATTCCAGCCATCTTAATCTTGCCTGAGTTTTTAGGACTTAACGGAGTCTTATACGCCCAACCTCTGGCTGATGCCTGTACCATCATCCTGACGGCCTACTTGGCCTACAAGGCCCACAAGGCCATTCATGCCCTAGAGCAAGTTGAAAGAAAAGCTGCATAAGAAATAAATTATACAAGGCCACCCAAGTTTATACTCTTGGGTGGCCTTTAAGACGAAAAAAAAGGACCAAACTGGTCCTAGTGAATTTCGATTTCCTTATGGGTCTTTTCTTCTTTTAACTTAAGAGCCTTTACGGTGAGAACCCCCTGGTCTAGCTTGGCTTCAAAAGATCCATCATCCACATGCTTGAGTCTGATTTGTCTCTTCATTGAGCTGAAGCGTCTTTCTCTATGAATGTATTGGTCCTCTTCTTCTTCCTTTTCCTCACTGCTTTCAACTGAGATGGTCAAAATCCCCTTGTCAAACCCTAGCTTGACGTCTTCCTTTTTAATGCCTGGCAGGTCAGCCTCAATTAGGTAGTGGTCTTCTAAGTCCTTGATGTCTATTTTGAAGGTATCCTGGTCTATCCTTCTTGTAAAGAATGGATCCTCAAAAAAACTATCCATCATCTTATAAAAATCATTACCGTCTCTGTTGCTTCTGACCACTTGTCTGCCAGTGTAAGGTGTTAATCTAAACATATAAATACCTCCCTTTCGATTCTTGTTAGCACTCACCATTAACGAGTGCTAATTACACTTTAATTATAGTCCCGTCTGCTTGAATGGTCAATTCACTTTATAATTACTTAATAAAATAAAAACAGCCTTTCGGCTGTCTTAGTCCAGTATTTCCTTAAGTTCATCAAAAATGTATGGGTTACAGACAATCATAGAATGGTCCCTACGTCCCAAATCATAATATCTTGCTCCTGCCTCTTTAGCGATGAGAAGGCCTGCTGCAAAATCCCAAACTTGTATGCCATATTCCCAGTAACCTGCAAAAACACCTTCAGCCACCAAACATAAGTCATAGGCTGCAGCTCCCAATCGTCTGATTCCCTTGACCCTAGGTGTGATTGAATAAAACTCCTTGGCATTGTTAATTGGATTTTCAGCCCGGTCATAAGGAAAACCTGTTGCCAGTAGAGATTGACGAAGGGACTTGTGGCTGTTCACCCGGATTGCTTGGCCATTCTTATAGGCCCCTTGCCCCTTGATCGCCGTATAGGTCACCCCAGTCATAGGTAGGTAGACACAGCCCAGGACTGCCTGCCCCTCCTTATAAAGACCTACTGAGATAGCAAATATAGGAACACCCGTTGAAAAGTTTGTCGTGCCATCTAGGGGGTCTATAATCCAGGTGTAGGGACTTTCTGAACTTGTCTCTCCTGTCTCCTCACCCAGGAATCCAAAGTTAGGGTCAATGGTCTGACAGGCTTCAAAAAGCATGACTTCTGATTGTTTATCCACCTCTGTCACCATATCAATGTCAGTGGACTTACTATCCACTTGAAAATTTCGAGACATAAACTTCTCTACCTGGTAGTCTCCTACCATCCTTACTTTTTCTATGACTTGCTCTAGTATATTTTGATAATCCATAGGCCTCCCTTTCTCTTGAAAAACTAGCTAACTCTAGTTCTAGCTAATAGTATTCATAATCATGTGTTCATTATACACTTGATTGATCATAATGCTAGGCCATAGGTCCTAATTTCTTGTGATCGGAACATGTAAGCTAAAGGATGACCCCTCATTCAATATAGACTTAACTGCCACCTGGCCACCAAGTTCTTCAATATTCGTCTTAACTATATAGAGCCCCAGACCATCCCCTCTAGTATCTTGTGAACCTTGCCCCCTATAATAGGCCTTGAAGATATGATCAAGGTCTTCCTCCTGGATACCTTGACCGGTATCCTCAACCCGTATCATCAAAGATGTGGGCTCAGAAATGGCCTTTAAGCTTACTCGTCCACCGGGTTGGGTGTACTTATAAGCATTGACTAACAAGTTGAATACAGACTGACTAATCCTATACTTATCTGTATAAACAGAATCCTGACCAGAACACTCTAGATCAAGCCCTATATCCTTTAGGTTGAATTGTTTCTTTAAGCCAGATTGAATCTCTTTCAAGGCAGCTGAAATAGAAAAGTCCTCGAGACTGGGAGCCTCCTTCTCGCGCTCTGTTTCAATGGCATCCCCCATATTGGAAATGACTTGATTAAGGTTATTGACCTGGGCTTGAAGGACCTTCATATGGGCCACATCCAAACTGATGACCCCATCCTCAATGGCTTCCAAATGTGATTGAATGATGGTTAGAGGTGTTTGACTTTGATGAATCATGCTATCAATTAAGACCTTTCGACTCCGGCTTTTCAGTTTTAATCGACTATTTAAATCTTTTAGTCCATTCCTAATGGCATTGATTTCATGAATCATGGTTGTCTTGGAAGTAAAATCATCTCCCTGTTGAATTTGACTGGTCATCTTGGCAGTTTCCATTAACGAAAGGCTCATTTTCTTACTGATATATAGCCCCATAACAAGCAAGATCCCACTAACCAGTAGAAAGGCAATCAAACTATTGACCAAAAGAGATGACTTGAATTTTCTAGCCACGAGGGTGTTTGCCGTTATCGCCTGGGAAGTTATACTCAAGACCCCAACTTTTTCTCCCGCTACTAGAATATCATAATGCTTGGTCTCCTCTAGTCCCCTTTGACTCATCATATGAGCCATCCTAGATGGAGTATCTTTATGATCAACCTCTACTAAAATTTCTCCCTGGGCCGTATATAATTTTATCCCAGTTATAGGATCCGTTAGGTGGCCTGCTAGATTCATACTCACCACCTGCAGGCTTATATCCTGACTCTCAAGGACCGTCTCACTGTAGTTTATAATTTGTCCTAGATGCCTATCATAACTTTCCTCTAGGTAATCCTGAAAGTATCGGTCTGTAAGGGTCGATAAAATAAGTGAATTTAAACTGATGGACAAGACCGCAACCCCAAGAATAAGAATCAGCCAGTATTTACGAATGGTCATTTATTTTACCTCCAAAACAATAGCCTAGCCCATAGTGGGTTATTAAGTATTCTGGTTTTTTTACGTTTGTCTCTATTTTCTGCCTTAAGCGCTTAATATAAGTATCAATATTTCGATCGTAGCCATCATAGTCCATACCAAAACAAAGATCAATCAATTGATCTCTAGATAGTATCTGTCCCCTATGTCTCATAAAGGCGTACAAGAGTTTATACTCAAGTCCAGTCACCGCAATCCCTTGCCCATTCTTTTCTAACCGTTTAGATCCACAGTAAAGCTTCAGTTGACCCACTTGATAGACTTCCTCTTCGGAATAAGCATACGTCCGCTTTAAAAACACCTTGACTCGGCTAACAAGTTCTCTGGGACTGAAGGGCTTAACCACATAATCATCCGCCCCATGCTCGAACCCCTTCAGACGGTCCACTTCTTCTTTTTTTGCCGTCAACATAATCACTGGAATATCAGAACTCACCCTTATGCTTTTTAATACCTCAAAGCCATCAATTCCAGGCATCATAACATCCAAAATAACCAGGTTATATTCCTGCTGAGATAACATGTCTAGGGCCTGAAAACCATTTTCAGCCAGGCTACATATAAAACCACTCTTATCCAAGTATTTTAAGACCACATCGGCTATGTTCTTTTCATCTTCTACAACCAGTATCTTCAATGTCCACCTCTTCCAAGCCTACTTTTTTTACTCTGTCTTTTCACATAGAGAAGGGAAATAATTCCCAATCATTTCCCTATCTTACCATATACCCAGCCCAAGCCCTTCCTATCACCCAAGGGCTCTATAATCTATTTTTTTGTTAGAACTCTTTTTCTATTCACATATTCTTCCTCAGTCACCTCTCCCTTAACATACTGGAGTTTTAATAGTTCTAATGCCTCATTCCCCCTATTCTTCCGAACAAGTAAATAGACACCTAGGACAGCAAGTGAAATAATTACAAGAAAAATAATCACCTGCCAAAAACCACCATAGCCTATCCCATCAAATCTAGGACACACCTCACCGTCTAACCAATATCCACGCATTGACTTCCCTCCTTCTAACAACTTGCTACTGACAACACACGTACCCATAAAAGATAGTTACTTATTCAGGACTTCTTTCATGAGTCTATAGGTTGCCTCATCAATCTCACCTTTTGCAAATCTTTCCATAAGAATTGTCTCAGCTTTGTTCTCCCCAGAGCTAGGTTTTCTAGCATTTGGATGATTGATCCAGTATAAGATCCCTCCTCCAAGTATCAATATGGGCAGCCACATCATAAGAACCTCCCTCCTTCTTGTCTCCAGTATAAGAAATAAATATGACTCAAATATGACTATCAGGCCCCTAGCTATATTTTTATTATCCGTCTGTAGGTTCAAAAAAGCCCCTTACCTTGGCAAGGGGCTTAAATATATGCTTGTTTGACTTGGTATTATACCTACTTAGACACTTGGTCTATCCACTCTTTAGAAGAGTTTTTAACAAGAAGTTCATCCTTATAAATACCATATGCTTCTGTCTTGTAAGCTGCACAGTTTCCAAGACATCCTACTTGTACATTTTCCTCACCAACAACTTTTTTTAACTCTACAACATCAATGTTTGAGCAATGTTCACATACCTTAATCATTTGTTTACCTCCTTAGTATTATATAACTGTCATTATCAATTAAAATACCACGTTTTGTGCATTATAGCAACACATTTCATAAAGCCTCCCACCTAGCAGTGAATTACAAGACTGACATCATGCCTGTATATTCCTCATCCGTTACACCACCTGTTATGGACTTGAAGCCAGAATGCAAAAAGCTGGCCCGTTGAATGGCACCCTTGCCATACTTAAACCGTAGTTCATCCACGACCCTGTCTAGGCTTCTTCTCTTCTCTAGATGGTCATCATCAAAGAGAGAATATTGATAGCTGTCATTGGGGAGAAAGCAGGACAGTCTCACACCCAAGTGGCGGATGGGCTCTCCAGTCCACAGCTCATCAAATAGGATCTGGACCACCTTAAAAATCTCCATGGTATTGTCCGTATAATGAAAGATTTTCCTTTGGTGGCTATAACGGTCTAGGCTGGCATACCGAATAGAAACCGTAATCACCTTGGTAACAAACTTTTCCTCCCTCAAGCGAAGCCCCACCATCTCTGTCAAAGACAAGAGGACCATATAAGCATCCTTGGCCTCACTGACATCAAACTTGATGGTTGTCGAATTTCCAATACTCTTTATTTTTTCATAACCGGCATGGGTCCTAACCTCTGACTCCTCCTGACCCTTGGCATAAGACTGGATCAGGTGGGCATAAGACTTGAGCTGGTAGGTCAAAAGGTCCATGGGAGCCTGGGCCAACTGGCCTATGGTCTCTATGCCTAGTCGTCTAAGCTTGGGCCCAATACCCCGTCCAACCCCAAAAAGCTCCTCCACTGCTAGGGGCCACAGCTTTTTTTCTATCTCTTCAGGAAAGAGGGTATGAACCCTATTGGGTTTCTCTAATTCCGATGCCATCTTGGCTGTAATCTTATTGGTTCCAACTCCAATATTTACAGTGAAACCCAGGGTCTTATGGATTTCATCCTTAATTTTGTAGGCCGTCGCCACAGCCTGGTCCCGACTGAGACTAAAATTACACATGTCAACAAAGCATTCATCCACTGAAAACTTTTGCACCCTGGGTGAATACTTCTGCAAGATCTCAACCATAGCCCTAGAGCATTGCATGTACATATGATAATTGGGCTTGGCAATGATTAAATGAGGACACTTTTTAAAGGCCTCATTTAAGACCTCCCCTGTCCTTATACCCAATTTTTTAGCAGGCTTGGAGGCCGCCAAAATAATACCCGATCGCTTGATAGGGTCTCCACCAATAGCCGATGGCACCTGACGTAAGTCCAAGGGGTCCCCGTGTTGCATCCTATAAACAGCCTCCCATGACAAATAGGCACTGTTTGCATCTACATGAAATATAAATTTTTCTTCTGTCATCACTCAATTGTCACCTACTTCCTACCTTCATTATACCCGAACGTACGTTCTGTTTCAAGTTTGCTTTTTTCCCTTTAAAGCGGTTAGTCTTTCAGTAGGCGGGTAAGTATAGACTGATGGAGGAAAGTATTGTGAGAAAAAAAGTGCTTTATACAGTATTGGTCCTAGTCCTGACCTTGGGTCCCCTCATTTATGGAGATGACCAACTCATTTCTGAGGACCTACCACCCGTTCTAGACTATATTACCCGAGAAGATGGCCTGTCCAATTTGTCGGTTTCTTCTATTGTGGAAGACAAGTATGGCATCATGTGGTTTGGTACCCAAGGAGGCCTTAATCGATATGATGGCCAATCAATGACGGTCTATAGGAGCAATCCCTTTGACACCAAGGGCCTCCTCCACAACCTCATTCAAACCATGGCCTATGACCCTGTCAACCACGTACTCTGGATTGGAACCTATCAGGGACTGTCTTCCTATAACATCCACCAGGATACCTTTACAAACTATACGGTTGCAGACAACAAACTCTCTAACGAAGTTGTCGTTACCATCCTATTAGAGGGAGACTACATATGGGTAGGAACCCTTGACGGCCTCAATAGAATCGACCCAGAAACCAAGGAGATAATAACCTATCCTGTTCCTGGCAAGGTGGTTAGAGACCTGCATTTGGGATCCGATCAAATCCTATACCTAGGCACCTATGAGGGCTTATGCTACTTTGACTCCCTCAAAAAAGAGGTCACACCCATAGACTTAGATCTTCCAAGTCCCTATGTCATGACCCTAGATGAGTTTGACCTGGGCTATTTGACCCTGGGTATGTGGGAGGGCGGCCTGGCCCATATGAACCTGGCTGATAAGAGCCTAACCTATAAGACCTTTGAGGATAACCGGGTCTATAGTGTCTTGCAAACAAAAGATACCACCCGGTGGGTTGGAACATGGGGAGGAGGCCTTTTTGTAGAAGACCAAAATGGCTCCACCTACCACTATGAGGGGAGTGGTCAAGACAATGACCTTCCCCACAAGGTTGTTTATTCCATGTACCAGAGCCAGTCAGACATCCTCTGGATTGGGACCAATGGTGGAGGCATTGTCAAAATTAATCCCCGTAAGCGCAACTACGTCAGTCTTCACTCGAGTCCCGACCGGCCCCAAGGCCTCAGTCCAGGAAAAATAAACCTCCTCCACAGAGACCACCTGGGAGACTTATGGATAGCCGTCTACAATACAGGAATTGAACGGTATACGCCAGAAACAGGGCAAATAAAAAAATACTTTGATCCTTCCAATCAAACCATGGGCAATAATGTGACTTCAGTCTTTCAGTTAGACCAGGACAACCTCTTATTGGGCACTGAAATAGGGTTTTTCAACTACAACTACCAGGAGGATGCCTTTTCTCCACTTGACCTGGGTTTGGGTGAAAAAATCATCTACGCCCTAGAAGTCCACGACCAAACCTTATGGATTGGGACCTATAATGAGGGCCTTTATGCCTATGACTTTACCAGGTCTTCCATTGTCAACTTCTCTTCTAAAGACCAGACCCTATCGGATAACCTGGTCTATGATATCCACCATGACAGCCAGGGCCGGCTATGGGTTGCCACCAACAACGGCCTCAACCTAAGAAGACCCGATGGAACTTTCAAGGTCTACTACAAGGTTGAGAACAACACCAGCCACCTACCCAATAACAACACTCGGGTCATATTCGAAGATAAGGATCAAAACATATGGATTGGGACAGGTGGTGGCCTTTCCCTCTTCCAGGAAAGTACAGATTCCTTTTCTACCTTTACTGAAGAAGATGGTCTCTCCAACAATATGATCCTGGCCATCCTCCAGCATGATAATGGAGACATCTGGGTATCCACATCTGATGGGATTTCCATCATCAACTTAGAGACCCAGTCCATTAAAACCCTATCAACAGAGGATGGCATTGGGGGCTATGAATTTAACACGGGTCACTTAAAAGACCAAGACGGCACCCTTCACTTTGCTGGGGTACATGGCATAACCAGTATCCCACCAAGTTTTAACGAACCAAGCACCTCTGAACCCAACCTCTACATCACTGGGGTTCACGTTTTTCAACATCAAGTCGATGTGCCTGTGGGTTTCTTTAACAACAAATCCTTGACCTTTAAGCCCTCTGACAACATGCTCACGTTTGACTTTTTAGCCCTGGACTATGACGCTCCAGACAAGGTAACCTACTACTACCGCCTGACTCCACTGGCAAGGGACTGGATCAGCCTGGGAACGAGTGATTTTATCACCTATTCAAACCTTAAGCCAGGTTCCTACCACCTTGAGGTTTATGCTGAATCCTCTCGAGGGGTTAAAACCCAGCCCGTTAGCTTGGACTTTGTCATAGAAAAGCCCTGGTACTTGACCTGGTATGCCTTTATGGCCTATGGCTGCCTCTTTATCTTCTTAATTTATATAATTATTAAGCTAAGAGAAAGTCGTTACCTGAAGCTGGCCAACCTCCAGTTAGAAGAACTGTCCATAAAGGATGGCCTGACAGGGGTTTATAACCGTCGTTACTTTGACGATGTCATGGAGCAATACCTGCAACTGGCCAAGAGAAGCCAGGCACCCATGGGGATTATTATGATCGACATTGATGACTTCAAGGCCATAAATGACTCCAAGGGCCACTTGGCTGGTGATCAAGTTCTTAAAAACATCAGTAGCATTATCCAGGATTCCCTTCAACGGTCAACAGATTTTGTTGCTCGCTACGGAGGTGATGAATTTGTTATCGCCCTCTACGATACACCCCTTCAGGGGGTATTGGATATAGCCCGATATATCATGGAAGCGGTCAGCCACCAGTCGGTCACCTTGAGTATGGGGGCCCATAGCCAAATCCCTGCCCCCTCTACCACTGTAGAAAGCCTGGTCAAGCAAGCCGATCACTTGCTTTATGATAGCAAGTCCAAGGGAAAAAATAGGATTACCCACCAAGACCAATAACTGATCCAAAGCCTCCCTAGGGAGGCTTTTTAACATAAAAAAGACACCCGGAGGTGTCTAAATTGCCTTGGTTGCCTTGTCTTGGTCCTGGTTATTGGCCTTCTTTGATCGTTTCCTATATAAGATAACAGACAGTAGAACCAGGCCTCCCTTTAAGACCATAGAAATGATAAAACCAGGTGAAGTTGGGTCCGATGCATTGGATCCAATAAAGGTACCAATAATCACGGCTGGCATAAGACCTGCCATTGAGGCCATAAAATACTTGAAAAAGTTAATTCTCATAGAGCCCATTAGCATGCCACTCAGGTCCATAGAAATGATACCAACAATACGGATAATGAAGATATAGAAGAACTGTCCATCTTCAGTCATTTGTCCCATAGACTTCTTCTGCCTAAACTTTTCATAGAGGTCTTGGACCTTACTCCTACCCGAATGATAGCCTAAGAAGTAGGCTATGGTAATGGCCAAGGCCACTCCGAGGGTATTGAGAATCAAGGCCTGGCTAGTGGAAAAGAACATGGCACAAGTCACCTGTAAAACCCAAAGAGGTACAATCAAGGTAATAGGCTTAAAGACATATAAGAGGATGAAAAAGGCTGCAACCAACCAAAGGTTGGTTGGCTCAAATTCAAATATATTCTCATAGGTAAACAAATCATTGTAACGATTATATAGGTACATAACCAGAACAACTGATACCATGGGTATCAGTCTTAAGGCCCTAACTATTTTTCTTTTATTCACTTCGGTCATAAACGCCCCTTCTTTCTATATACAACTATTCTACCACAAGTTAGGATTTATGGAATCCAATTGATCAATATAAGCAAAAGATTCACAATAATATTCCCAGCCTCTCAACCCAGCCCTGCTTGAATGTTCACGTTTATTCATTGACATTAACGTTTGTTCATGATATCATCATAATCGTTAACAATCATGCATATAGGAGGTTCCATGTTTATAGAAGAAAGACATGAAAAAATACTAGAAATGCTCAAGGAAAAGGGCCGTATCTACTTATCTGATATTCAAGAAGCCTTTGATATCTCAGTGGATTCAGCCAGAAGAGACCTTAGGATCCTGGAGGGTAAGAATAAGCTCAAGCGTACTCATGGAGGAGCCATCCCTATTCTTCCCAGGTCTTACACCATTCCCGAAGGCTTCACCCATAGGGAGATAAAAGAAGTTAAGGCCAATTACCTGGCCATAGCCAAACGTGCGGTTGACATGATAGAAGAAGGAGATGTCATCCACATAAATGGTGGCTCAATCGGTTACTTTATGGTTCAAAACTTACCCAAAGATAAGCAAATGACCATTGCAGTCAATAACATCGTCCTAGCCGATGTTCTCAGAACCTATGACAATGTAACAACCATAATGATTGGAGGCTACCTCAACTCCAAGGGCCAGTGCAAGGAGCAACTGGCTGTTGATATGATTAAGGCCCTACGGTTTGACAAGGCTTTTATTACCAGTGCCACAATCTCCACAGACTTTGGGGCTTCTATCCAAACCCCGAGTTCTGTCAGTCTTATCCGAGCCTTTATGGAGGCCTCTACCTACAATATCGGTCTCTACCCCAATGAAAAAATCCAAAGAAATGCCATCCTACATATCTGTGATATGAAGGATTTTGATACCATTATAACCGACTGGCAAGTCATTGATGAGCACATAGAAAAGATGAAGGAATGTGCTCAAGACCTGGTTGTTGTTGAAGAAATATAGGAGGACCCATGATTAAACCACAAGAAGGCAAGACTCCCCTTGAACCCAAGGCAATCACCGTTCAAGGCGGTATCCCCCTTGAAGGATCTGTAGCACCTGACGGGGCTAAGAATTCAAGTTTATACGCCCTACTCACCAGCCTTTTTATTGAAGAAGGCTGGATGACCTTCGAAAATGTTCCCATGATTACAGACATCAAAATGACCCTTAAGACCTTGGAGGAAACCGGTCTTAAGTATAAGATCCATCAAGACACCCTTAAGATCTATGGCCACGCTAGTAGAGGACAAGTTTCTGATCAATTCGCGTCTAAAATAAGGTCATCTACCACCCTCCTAGGCCCCCTCATTTCAAGATTTGGTCATGCAGTTATCCCCCTGCCAGGTGGTGATAAGATTGGTGACAGGCCCATTAACTACCACCTTCAGGTCATGAAGGCCTTTGGAGTAGATACCCACATAGAAGGGGGCTTTGTTCATGCCAAACTAGAGGGTCCCCTGACTGGCAGAGATATCTACTTGACCTATCCCAGTGTAGGGGCTACCATCAATGCCATCTTCATGGCCATCAAGGCCCAGGGAACCAGTGTCATCTTCAATGCTGCCAAGGAGCCAGAGATTGTGGACTTAATTTCCATCCTTTCAAAAATGGGAGCTGATATCCATGGGGGTGGCACCCAACAGATCACCATCAAGGGAGTCGACCACCTAAAAGCCTGTAGTCATGACATCATGCCAGACCGCTTAGAAGCTGGTGCCCTCCTCATGTCATTTGCCGTTACAGGTGGCAAGGGCCAGGTTAGGGGATCGATTCCAGACCACAATTTCCCCCTGATCCACCTCCTCAGGTCCACAGGCATTCAAGTCCAGATTCAGGAGGATGTCATTCACATTGATGCCTCAAGGCCAAAAAAAGGATTCGACGTTGAAACCAGTCCCTATCCCGGACTTGCAACAGACCTTCAAGCTGTGTGTACCGCCTTTGCCCTAACCTGTCCAGCCAGGTCTTCCATAAAAGATACAGTGTTTAAGGACCGCTTTGGGCATGTGGATGAACTCAGAAAAATGGGGGCACAAATTCAAAAAGAAGGCAATAAAATCCACATTAGTCCCACAGACCGTTTAAGTGGCGGTCGCGTCAAGGGGGGCGATATTAGGAGTGTTGTATCCCTAATTTTAGCCGCCCTGTCTACAGAAGATCAGACCACCATCGAGGGAGTGGACCACCTACTAAGGGGCCATGTTAACTTCATAGACAAGCTTCAAAAGCTTAATAGTAACATCCAATACACCTAAAAAAGTCGGCTCAGCCGACTTTTTCTTTTACTCATATATTTGTGTTTCCAAATAGGTATAAACCAGGTCCAAAACATCCTTTAACTGGTCTATGCCAATGGCATTCTCCAGGGTATCCTTATAGGTGTGGTAGTAACGGTCATCAAAGTGAATTAACATAACCGCTGGAATGGATGCAGCAGAGAAATTAACATGGTCACTGCCTCCAGAAATTTCTTCTGTATAATAGAGGCCTAAATCTTGGGCAAGGTCTGCAAAAGCCTCTCTCATGTCTTCAGAAACATAGTCATAGCTACAAATCTCTAGGGGAATTTTAGCACTGGCCCCAACCATGTCTAAGTTAATCATCTGAGTGGTCTTCTTATCCCATTCAAGGGGAGGATTCTCAACAAAGTATTCTGACCCTATTAGACCATCCTCTTCCCCGTTAAAGGCAACAAAGACAAGGGTGTCTTCCGGCTGGTCTCCCGTCAGAAGAAACTTGGCCATTTCAAGCATGGCTCCAATACCCGATGCATTATCTAGGGCACCTGGATTATAGCTTCCGTTGATATTACTACCCACATGGTCCATATGACCACCGATAATGATTATTTCGTCTTCGCCTACTTCATTCTTACCAGGAATCATGCCTACAATATTAGACACTTCCACCTCTTTCACCTCGTAGTCCATGCTGATCTTTATTTGGTTGCCCTTGTCAGCATAGTACTTGAGGCGTTTAAAGGCCTCATGGGAACACTGGATATAGGCTGGATTGTCCTCATCAAACTTTTGAGTTTCCGGTCCATAAAGGCCCCTTGCAACAATCATACTGTCACCACCTGTTGTTCTGGGTACAATAAAGGCCTCTATAGTAATGCCTGCCTTCTTCAGGTCATACAAGTGTGATATAACATCATTGTTATAGAAAAATTCATCCGAAACCAGTAAAACACTGTTATCTAAGGTCTCAGGATTATCAGTAAACTGACTGACACTGGTTATTAGGTGCATGGGGCCTGTAAACTCCAGATCATAAAAAGAATAACTAATAATCAGACGTTCTGTGAAATCTACTTGATATTCCAACTCATAATCTGTCCCAACAACAGATATCTCCGTTGCCTTCACTGGAATAGCGGCTCTTTGAGTATAGGTCTGCTTATAGCCCCCTAGAGCCTCCATGGGTAGGAGTCCTAGACCCTTATAAAGCTCTTCAATATAGTCCTCTGCTGCCAGGTTGCCCTCAGTCCCCGCCTGGCGACCCTCATAGGTTTCTGAACTCAACTCCCTAATAATATCCATGGCATATTGGCCATCTAGGTCATCCAAAGACAAGTTACTTTCTACAATTGGCTCCTTGTCTGGCTCCTTGTCTGGCTCCTTGTCTACTTGAGTCACCGATCCATTTACGGGATCCTTGTCAACCTGGTCCTCTTTGTCATTACAGCTGATCATTGTCATTGATAAAACAAGAACAAAAATAATCAAGCCAATACGTTTTAAATCTCTCATCTCTACCCCTTTCATTTCCCAAAATGTACTTCCTTACTTATAATCCTACCCCTTATTTTTTTAGGAGTCAATTTAATAACAAGAAATGCGTCTTCGACGCTTCCATTCTACCTCTAAGTACAATGGCATCTAGACTATAAATAGTCTCTTAGGATTTTCTCGGAACCCCTTAACCCTCACTTGATCTACAAGCCTAGGTATTTGATTGTCTTTTAAGTACTTCCTCAGAATGTTTAAACTACCATTTATATCTGCATTGATGTAACCATACTTTGTTGTAAATAGTCCTCTTGATAGCCTCCTTGAAACGTCGTAACAGTCTGTATTTACCTCTTCTAGGTCTAGCGAGGATACACCTGATGTATAGGATTCATTTACAAGTACAAAACCAATACCTTCTAGTTTACACTTGTAGCTGATTTGTTGTATCAACCTACCGTGTGGTATAGATACAAAGTACTTCATCCTGTTTTTGTTCTTGATGTACTTAAAATCACCAACAACAAGAGTTTGTACACCTTTTTCTATGGCCAAGTCTACAATTGTCCGGCTAGCCTTGTGAATATAGTAGTCTACAAAACCTGCCCGCTTCCTCATGAGTTTCTTTATCTTCTTTGTCAGCCGGAAGTCTTTACTTCCCCTTGTTTTCATCTCTTTACTGTAGGCAGTAGAAATAACCTTGTTGTAATAGCTTAACTTGGACTTCAGTCCCTTACCATCAATTAAATATTGGCTACAGCTATTTAAATATGTGATGGCTGCTAAATTGTTAACACCTAAGTCGATGGACATATAATCCCCCCAGGTTCTTGCTTCTTTTTCATCAAACTCATACACAAAGCGACATTCATACACTCGACCAACAGCCTTTAAGGTTATCATTTTTAGTCGCTTGTCCGATAAGAAGTGATCAACCTGTTCGGGTAGGTCAATTACAATCTCTTTCACTTTCTTATCGGCCTTCATCTGCTTGCCTAAAGATAAGAGGACTTGTCCATTTCTATGCCTGATGCCAGTCTTCATAAAGGTCGGAAGTAAGAGATGGTTTCCGCTCTTATAACGAGGGAGACCAGGCTTCTTATACTTATCTGGATTCTTATCATATTTCTTCTTTAATGCAGAGTAAGATTTCATATCTTTAATGGCCTGCTTGATAGCCTGGCTATAGGTATGCATCTGTAGCTGTTTGCACCTAGGATGGTCTCTGAATATATAGTAATAATCGTTTAAAGACAGGAAATTACCATTTCTTTGTTCATAAAGGGTCATATTGTAAAATCGACTGGCATGGTCAGATATCTCATCAAGAATATTTGAGTACCTAGACTCAACTCTTAAGTGACACGTAAATACTAACTTCATCTTATCACCCCCTTTCTATAACTATTGTAGCAGATAAATCGAACATCACCAAACATACGTTCGCTTAATAAAATCCAACTTTTACCTTTAGCTCCTAACTTCATGTGAAACAAGTCTACAAGAGAGAACTAAAAAAATATTTGCTCCGAATAAGTATGGAATCAAGAGATGGTATTTTTTGACAGCATCTATACAAATCTTTATTTGCAAGCCTTTCGACCACATTTTCTATTTTAATGAAAATGTAATTTCCTAGACAATAAAAAAAACACTCGAAACAAGTCGAGTGCATAGGTTTAATCTTTATGCGCAAAACATTCCTTCAATTAATAGTAAGATAGCTCAACAATACAATCTCAGTCGATTGCATTGACAGTCCTGTATTTATTCAATACAGACCCAGCAATAAGTTTGGACCTTATTACTTCGGCGATAGTTCCTTTCATCATACGTCATTGGTTTCCAGCCTCTTTATGATTACTGATAAGTACCGCGCCTCTACCTCATATTGCATGAGGTAATATCTTTTATTTAGTTAACGTCTGCAATATTAGCATACTTTATTTTCCTTGTCAACAGACTCCATCCATACTTTTTTATCTGACATACTCCCACCACCTGTAGAAGTGGGGCTTAGAGGAAGGCCAATTCTTGCTGAAAATGTTTAATAATCTAGACTTTCATAGCTGCCAATAAGGTTCTTTAAAGCCCCTGCCATTTGCCTGTTCATATCTCCACTCCCTTTCACAAAAATAAAAAAACACCCTCCACCTAGAAGGATGTTATGGTCGCAAGACTATAGAGAAGGTCAACCTTCCCTTTTTTTGTTCACCTTTAAGGTCATATTTAGTCATGACAACCTCCTTAAGACCAAGGGTAAATTACACTCTTAGTATATCATAAGCCTTGCCATAGGGTAAGCCTAATCCAAGATTTTATTCAGGTATCTAAGGACACCAATAAACCGTCCATCGGATACCATTTCCTTGATTTGGTCTTGGCTGAACCAAGCAGCTTCCTGGACCTCACCTGGTTGACAAGTCACCTGGTCTATGGAAAAGTCAGCTTGAAAGAGCCAAACATCCTTAAAGGACTTGGGACTCATGTCCTCTCGTCTGAGGCTCGTTACAAGCTGACTTGCTTGTGACCTTAGCCTAATACCAATCTCTTCCTCAACCTCCCTTAGGGCAGCTAGAAGAGAGGAATCACCCTGGATGGCTGCACCGCCACACATGGTCCATAGGTTAGGAAAAGACTTATTGGCAGACCGCTTGGTCAGAAGAAACTCTCCATGACTGTTGATGATCCAAACATCGACTACCAAGTGGTAAAGGTCATCATGTATCTTTTGTCCTCGAATGCCTATTCGATTGGTCTTATTTCTATCCTTATCGTATAAGTCCCATTTTTCCATTAGTCTATCCTTCCTAATAGGTCTATCATCCTAAGAAGACTTTCTTGAAGAGTCAGGCCACTGGTATCAAGAATCCAATCAAAGGTTAGACCTTCTTGATGCAAGTCTGCCATATAGGCCTGCTGGCTGGCAATAAAGTCCTCATGGTGGGTCTGACGCCACTTGGGTCTTGATTGCAGGCGGTCGGCCAGGTCTTGACTTGAACAAGCTAGGTGGACCTTTATAACCCTCTGGACCTTAGGAAAAGCCCCCAGGCTGTCAAAGGTTCTGGGGCTCATACAGCTAGCAAAAACAAGTCTTCCTTGCTGGCATAAGTCTATGGCCCTAAGGAGGGTATCCCTACAGTAGGCGTCTCCACCACCTGGCTTGTTGACATAATCATGATAATTAAGACCCACATGGTCTGTATCAAAATAACTGTAGCTGGAGGGGCCCTGGACTTGCAACTGGTCAATCAAGGACGACTTACCAGTCCCACAAGGGCCAATCAATAAGATTAATATCATGCCTTCTTCCTTTCACTGGGCTGATTGCATGAAGGACTAAGTATTCAGCCTTCAAACATCCTATGAATCAGCTTGTAATTGACCCCCCAAAAGCCGGTCGGACCTGATCAATTTTCTCAGCAAGCTTATCCTGATAAAGAGGATCAAGACCAAAAACTTGTCCTAAGTTCCCTGGCTGATAGGTCCCCTCCCAGTGATTTAAAAGCCTATCATAAGCCTGGCTCCACTTGGGGTAATAGGTCTGGATAAACATGTGCTGGAATACAATAACCAGGCGTTCATTGAGCGGTAGGTCATGGACAAGGTTCTCTGGTCCTACCAGGTCATCTGTCAAGAAGTGAATCAATTCATGGACCAAAATCAAGAAAGCCTGGTCCAGGTCCTCTTGACTCCTAGGACTTTTAAGACCTATGTAGAGCCTGTTGTCGATCACACAAGCCCGGCCATAGTGGATGAGACCTGGAATACAAACGACTTCTAAGGGCAGACCCATGAGGTCCATGATCTTAAGAACAGGGTTGCTAGGGTCTTGAATTAACTTTAATAGGTCTCCCTCTAAAGTCTCTCCCTGGTCATACTTATCAAAGTGAATCCATTCCTCCTGGTAGGTCTGGATGAAGGCCTCTAAAAAGGCTTGACTGCCAGGCGAGACTTGACCCTTGAAGACCCTTAACCTTGCAATCAAGTCTTGAGGATCTTGACAGCCAAAGCCTATGAAGTTTATGGAAATCAACTCCTCTATATGGTCTCTATAGGTTTGACCCATCTGACCAAGACGCCCCAAGAGATCATTATCAACCCCCTGGTCTGCCTTGAAAGCTTCATAGGCCTCTATTCCCTTGGGATCAAATATATTAGAAGCGTGGTCTACATTAAAATGATTTAAAAAATAATACACTAGGTTCAAGGCCTTTGATTGGCTCATACTAAGGGTCATGACAAGTCCTCCTCTCGTAATTTTAGCTCTACTAAGACCTTCTTCAGGCGATTTTCATGCCAGTCCTGACTGTCAATACCATGGAGGTAACGGTCTAAACTATCTACATCCTTCATCAACTCCACATAAGGTAGGTCTGTCTCTTGGTCCTTTTGACTATGACAGGACACTGCTTGCAAGATGATGGCCTCTTCTTCTGGACTAATAGCCTTTAGGGTCTTACCTTTCTCTTCATTGTAGGTCTTAATCAAGGCCTTTATATAGGGGAGACCTGTCTGGGCGTGATCTGCCCTCTTTTTGCTATAAGCACTACCCATATCGTGGCAGGCAGCTATAATAGCTGCCAGTTCTAGGTCTAAGCCTCTCTTCATGGCCAGGATTTTGGCCACTTGACTAGAGGAATACAAGTGCATGATCTGCCACCGCATGGGGAGTTCCCCATCTTCCATATACCGATAATCTTCCAATAGCATGGACAAGAGCCGGTTCAGTCTTTTCATTTCTACCTGCATAGATCCTCCTATGCCTTGATTCCTGTAAAGGCCAGATTAGGAGCTGCGTTGAAGTTCCACAGGGTCTTACCAGCCTTCATTTCTTCCTTACGGTCATCAAATCTCTTCTTAATCAATCCTATCAGTTCCTCATATTCCTCGGAACTTAAAAGGTCCTCTTTCTCACTTCGGGCCATATGAATGTATTCTATAAGGGACTCCTGCTCACTTTCAATAATCAAGAGCCTGTCCTCCTGGCTTAAACGGCTATCATCCATACACGTCACATAAGGGATGACATCTACACAGATGTCCTTAAAGCCCACCCTTTCCATGGTTCTTAATATCTCCTGGGGAGAGGCCTGGTAGGCCGATACCCTATGGGTCTTGTTCAGCTGGTCTAGGACTTGACTGACCGGTTCCATCAGGGCCTTCTCTCGGTCACTCACAACCACCTCTTCCTGGTTGACAATTCCCCTGTCTGCCCTAACATTGAAGATCACTAGGCGACCACCAGTCCTTAGGAGGCGGTGCTGTTCCCTAATAAAGGCCTGAGTCGGCAAGTGCTCTATGACAGTATGGGATGAGCAAACATCAAAGGTCCCATCCTCAAAGGGGGTCTTCAGGGCATCCCCCTGAAGGTAAGTCAGGTCCATATCCTGGCTGGCCGCCTTGCAATAATCAATAAAGTTATCATCGAAGTCTAGCCCCACAATATGGGCACCCTTAACATGTTGAGCCAGGGTCCTAGTGAAGGTACCTGGTCCACACCCTAAGTCCAAGAGCTTTTGTCCAGCCTCGAGCTGCAAACACTCTAAAATACGCTTAAAGGTCTTATCATTGAACCTTACCTGGCGGTTTAGGTCCAGGGTTTTAATCCCTTGAATTTTGGTTGAATAATTATTTCCCATCAGAACCTCCTCTTATCATCTAACATGTTATTATACCATATAAATAAGTGGTGGAAATGGTAAAAATAGTTTAAAAACACCTAGCCTAACTTGACAGAACACAGATGACACGATATAATTACATTGTAATTACATTATATCTATTAAAGGAGGTTGAAATGAAAGTATCACTTATATCTATCGGTAACTCAAAGGGCATTCGTATCCCCCAAAATGTTTTAAAGGCCTGTCAAGTAGAAGAGGCCTTTGACCTTGAAGTCAAGGACAAGACAATCTTACTCAAGCCCATCCACCAAAGGTCTTATGACCTATCATTTAACAACATATTGAAGATGAATGATCAAGAAATCCAGACCCTTATCCGTCAAGTTTCATCAACCACCCTGGCCATAGCCCTCCTCGGGTGTGACCAGACCAGTAAGGACAGGGTTTATAAGAACCTCTCCAAACAAGCTTTTTCTATGATTCAGGCTGAAGTAGACCGTTTAGAGGGACTTGATGCTAAATCCTTAATCATAGAAATGCACCGAGGGAAAATAGATGATGCCCTCAAAGACTTAGACCAATAAAATAGGACCCTACCAGTCTCTTCCTGGTAGGGCTCTTCTTATTTTTTGACTTGAACAACCCCAAGACTTGACCACCTGAGCCACTGGTCTTCGTAGGGAAAACCATCCTGACCACAAAAGGCCATCATAGGCTTGGTCAAGGTCAATGACACCAGGGTCAAATCCAAAGCCTTAAAGGCTTGGTCAATTCCCTGTGGTGTCATAAATCGCTGCTTAAGAGGATGGGTTTGGGGATGGGCTGCCTGTAAACACTGGAGCCAGTCATCTAAGACCACCTGGTCTTCATTCCGGTACACATAAGTATCCATGATTAAGCTACCACCAGTCTTAAGGGCCCTTGCTGCTTCCTTATAGGCCTTGGTCAGCAAGGCTTGGTCCACATTAGCAAATCCAGAAAAAGACCATACCCCATCTAGGACCTTGTCTTTGAAGGGAAGACGACTTAAATCACAGGCCACATAGGCCATATCAACGAAGGGATTATGCTTCTTAGATTCAATAAAGGTCTTGTTGTACTGGAGAATCCTGTGACTCATATCCGATAGAATCAGTGTGCAGGGCCAATCAATGTAAGCTAAAAGGCTATGAACCCCCATGCCTTCACCGGTTCCAGCATCCAGTATGACCTGGGGCCTTTCCTTGATTAGGGTTTGAATCAAACCATCCAGGGTCTGGTCCTCTGGTCCCAATGATTTAGGAGAGAAAGAGGTCATCACCTGGTCGTAGGCCTGGTAGGTCTTATAACGATGGGACCAGGTACTGCCGTGGTGCTCTCGACAGCCAAAGTCCACTACCCCATCCAGTATGGGATAAGTATGACCCTGGGGGCAGGTAAAGCTGGACCTGTCCGTGGTGAGTGTCAGGTCCTCTTCACATTCTGGACAGTGGATTAGAGATTCTAACAGGTCAAAGTTGTCATGACTGCTGATGAGTTGGGACAAAAAAGATGCCATATGCTTAGAGACTTGGTCCATATCTTGGGGACCCAGAGTTTTCTTCTGACCATGGCCCTCCTGGTCTACCCCCTCCATGGTAAGCTTCCACTCCATGCTCTCAGCCTCAAAAGCCTTGTGGAGGTCAAAGAATTTACGGCGGGGCAAGAACCTAGCCATCCCTTCCAGCCAAGAGCCCTGGTCTTTAGGTAAGATCACTTGTCTTGGCCGGATTACATCTTCATTTGACACCAGGTCATCTAGGGAGACCGATAGAATGGCTGCCAGGTCTGGCAGAAGGTCTATGTCTGGCAGGGCATGTTGATTCTCCCACTTGGATACAGCCTGGCCTGATATTCCCAGGCGATTGGCCAACTGACTTTGAGACAGACCACAAGCCTGTCTAAGGGTCTTAATTTTCTTTGCAAACACATCTTTATTAATCATATATCCTCCTATACTCTATTGATACATCAAGTATAGTCTCCTATCTCTTTACCTACAATAACTGAGTCTTCAAGGGCAAGACCAGGTAGCCTCAACTCATGGTTGACCCTAAACCTTGATCCCCAATGATTTCAACCCTTCAACCAGGCCCTTAAAATCCCTCTTTTCATGGTCATAGAAGAAGGTATGCATGCCAAGATCACCAGGTACCCTTAGGTTGGCTAGACTATTATCAATAAAGACACAAGTCCTTGGATCTAGGTCCTTTAAACTCACCTTAAAGATTTCTTCTTGCTTTTTCCCCGATCCAACATCTGCTGAAATAACAAGCCGGTCAAATAAGGCCAGATGGTCATTGTAGGTCAAAAAGTCCATAATTCTATCCCGCTTATTGTCCGTGATCATGCCAATGATATAGCCCTGACTTTTTAAGTGGTAGGCTAATTCAAACATTCCAGGATCCTGGGGTGTCTTATGAAAGGCATCTTTTAAGGCATCAAATGATATATCACTACCATAATCTTGACAGATTTGAGGCCAAGCCTCCTGGTGGGTCTTAAGCCCATAAAGGAAGTCAAAGTTATGCCGCCTATAAGCGGCCTCAAAGGTAAGTCGATCATAGCCCAGTTTATCCATGTGGTTGATAATCGATAGGGTTCCTGTTGCATCTGGTGTTAATACACCATCAAAATCAAAAAATACAGCCTTGATCATCCTCTTGCTCCTTTCAAGGTCTTCTTATAATGTGTTTTAACCTCTAAGATGGTTTCCTCCTCCTTAACCACTTCCATAAGGGCCAGAGATTTAATTTGAGTTTCAAGGGGACCGAAAGACAAGCGACAGTAGTTAAAGACCTGGTTAAAGGTCTCTTGGTCAAAACCAAATCCTATGGTTATATGGGGATTCCACCGGCCTGGGAGATAGTAGGATCCTGCCACTGTATACTTGCCACAGGCCTGGTATATCCCTTGGTGGAGGGCCAGTAAGTCTTGGGTAATTAAGGGGCCAAAGAATATGAGACCCGTACTCAAAAAACTAGACACCTGCTCAATATCCAGGTCTAGGATGACCACCTGATCCAGGGCCCTATCCAGGTCTTGGATCAATTGATCTAAGCAGTCGCTTTCAAAGTCAGCCAGGGTCAAATGTGGTCTACTGCCCTTGATACCCATGAAGGGGTTGGTGATCCCCTGATCAATCAGGTGTTTTTGCAGGCCATCAAATTTCCCCTCAAACGCCTGGTCAAAGTAGGCAACTAAGGCATAATAAGTCATATGTTGTCCCCCATGGCATCTTCTACAAACTGAAGACTGCTTTTTATGGCCTCAATGGCCTCTGAATTGTCACTTATCTTGGCCCGACTAGGATTTTCAAAGTCAAACTCTAGGGTCAGGGGATGATCATAACCATCCGCCTTCAACTGACCAATAAAGGTCTTAAGGTCTAAGTCACCCTGGCCCAGTAGGAGGTGCTCCCGTCCATCCTTGAAATCACTTAAATGGATATTCCTAATGTAGTCTTTAAAATGAAAATATTGGTCCATTAGGTCCAGGCCATGGGTTCCAACATGGGTTGTATCAAAGGTCATAGGACAGGCATTCTCCTCTAAAAATACCCTTAATCCCTGGTGGTCTTGGTGGAGGGTCTTAAGGGGCATGGAAGGAAGGTTCTCAGTACAGATGTCATAGGAAGTGGTCTTGTTATAAGCCACCATATTGCTAAAGTGGTCAGGGTTGGCTTCCTCCTTTATGCCTGGCTTGTAAAAGAAGTGACTGACCAAGATCCTGCCCCCTAAAGCATTTAGATAAGTCAAGCCCCTATCTAACCAATAACCTTCATCTTCCCCTCGGTCATAGGCTATGAAGGTTAGGGGCAGGTGGATGGAATGGACTTTCATCTGCCTCTGGTCAAGGGCCCTTTTGATATCTTCAAGTGGAACATCTATAAAGGTCTGATTGAGGGCCAGCTCAATATTTTTAACACCAGCTGCCGCCAAAATATCCAATACTTCTATATAATTTTTCTTATAGTATAGGGCTGTAGATACACATATCTTCATTCTCTTCTCCTTATCTCTACTTTCTCCAGTATAGCAAAAAAATGAAAGTCCTGTCCTAAAAGTTAACTTATTTTCTTCTTTCCTGTCACCTTTAGAACTTCATGTCGTCTTACTAGCAAAAGAGAAAGGAGACTCTAATGAAAATAAGTATTGATGGAAAAGATATCCTGGTTAAGGATGCCAGTAAAAACCTAGTTGAAATTGCAGATGAACATGGTATTTCAATCCCTGCTCCCTGTTTTAGAAACAAGAAAAAGGGAGGGTGTTGTAAGGCCTGTGTAGTAGAAGCGGATGGTGAAAAAGCCTATGCTTGTGCCACTCACCCAAGGGAGGGTATGGCCATTACCTATGGTCGTAAAGACCTCAAGGAGTTAAGACGTGACCGCTTAAGAGCCTATAGTGACAACATCAAGTCAGGCAAGGCCAGTCAAAACACCTGTGGTTGTTCCTCTCAAAATCAAGAAGACTTCATAATGAATCAACCCTCTTCCTGTTGCTAAAAAATGGATCACCCTTGGGTGGTCCATTTTAACATTATTTATTCTTTTTACTCTTATAGTCTATGATGTTGCCATAAGTATCCACCTCGAAGTCACAGCATTTAAGCATGAGGTCTTTAAACATTTTTTTGGCTCGGCTGAGTCTAGCCTTCGATGTAGATAGACTTATGTCTAAATGGTCAGCAATTTCCTGGTGCTTCAATCCTTCCTTCTCATACAAGTCATAGACAGTCTGGTACTTGTCCGGTAGTTGGAAGCACATCCTTTCTAAGCAGACAACCATTTCCTCATTCATATTATCTTGGTCAATTTCAGGTGAAACTAAGTCATAAAAGGTCTCAGGGGCTACTGCTATGTCCCTTTGTTTCTTATAGTAGTCAATGATGGTATTTCTTGTTATGGTATATAGCCAAGACTTAGTTGCTTCAGGCTTCTTCAACTGGTCTACCTTTTCATAAACCTTAATGAAGACCAATTGTAGTATGTCCTCTGCATCATGCTGGTTATTGATCTGAGACCTAATATAACTAAGAAGTTGTTGATGAAAGGTCTCCCACATGGTTTCAAAAGTCATCGCCTTCCTCCATTAAGTGTATAAAGTAGTCGCCAATGGATTCTCGTATGACCTTTCTAGGGGTATACATCCATTCAAGTGCTGTTTTCGATTCCAGCATCTTGCCTACTAAAAAATAACCCATCTCATAACCCAACCTCTGGTGACTGAGTGACCCCATATGAAGATAGTCTCCGATAACTCCAGGATCTTCTGAAGACAATAGGTCCTTTATTGTATGGAAGTTGGCCTGCACATAGGCCCACCTGTCAGGCTTGTCTTCAGTCATCGTATAAGCAACATCCTCATGGCCAGGACAGAGGACTCTGGACATCTGCATGGCCAGGCCTTCATTGAATAGGTAGTCTCCCAACTGAGGCTTCTCAATATGATTGGAGGGGGTCTGATTCTGAATCAAATGGGTTAACTCATGACTTAGGAGGATGTCCAAGCCATGGTCTGATGGCAGGTACTCTGCAAATAGAAACATAGACCCACCCCTAAAGCCTGTCACAATCCCATCCACTCGGCCATTGCCAACCAGGCAGTATATGGGATTGATGGCCTCTTCATCCCACTTAAATCCTAGGTCTTTAAACTTGCCAGCTATAGAATTCAGTCTCTGGTCTAAGTCTTGTGTGTGCACGAGCTTTTCCTCCAGCCGACCTGGGGTCATATACTCAAATACGGCTTGATGTAAGTCTGTTGACGTATGGATTTGACTGTAGATTTGGTAGACATGGTCATAAACTTCAGGGGCCTGCTGGTAACACAAGGCCTGCCAGAGGTCACCATTGGTCTTTCCCTGGTCTGTCATTTTCCTTAAATAGTTTAGGTAATCACCTGTAAGATTAATAAGCTTCATCAAGTCTCCTATATGTTAATAAACCAAGATAGTTTGTCATAATAGTCAATGACTTCCTGATCATAGACCAGGTCACCATAACCTTCATAAAAGGCCTGACGGTCATCTTGGGTCTTAAAGTAGTAGTCAATGATGGCCAGGTCATAATAGGGGTCCCCTAGATCAACGAAGCCCCAATCAATCAAAATAGGCCCTTGGTCGCTCATAAGTATATTTTTTGTCCTTAAGTCACCATGAAGTAGACAAGTCCTGTTCCCCCTTGGCCTATGGGCTCTTAAGTCATTTAGGACCTCCTGGGGGTCTAAGCCTCCTAGGTCCTCCAGGTCAATAAGCCCCTCATTCATGTTATGGTCAGCCAAGGTCAAAAGTCCCTCTAGCCAGACCGATTGGTCCCCCTGCCCCTTAAGAAGACTATGAATCCTGGACATGACCTGGCCCACTTGTCTCCAGAGTTCTTCCTTGGACCGAGAGGCCAGGCTCTCTCTTAAAGAGGGGCCCTGGACCAGGGTCTGGACCATATAAGCATGGTCATCATCAAGGTGGGACTTAATCACGTCAGGACTCATGTTCCCAGTAAGGGTCATGGCCCTGGCTTCTCTGACCAACTCCTGCATACGATAGGGCCCTTGACAGATCTTCAAAACCCTATCCTGTCCAAGTCTGTAGACCTGGTTCAAGCGGCCACCGGTTAAAAGTTCAACCTGGTCCTGCCTGTAACCGCATTTTTTTATCAAGTCTCCTTGATCCTTATGGTCTGGTGATATCCAAAAGTCAGCCTCTTCAAACCTATATTTAATCATCTTTTTACCTCATAAATCATACAATACTCCTTATAAGCAGGCCGGTTGACCACCTTATAGGTCTCAAAACCTAGGTGACTATAAAGACCCTGGTTGTCTGAGCTTTGGGTCTCAAGGGTCAAACGTTTACCCGCTTGACTGGCAGCAGCTTGCAAGGCCTGGATCATCTTCTTGCCCCTACCCTGTCCCTTTAAATGGTCAGGAACCACCAATAAGTCTAAGTGGTGGTAGTTGTCAAGCTCATCCAACCAGTTAGACCCCTCTAAGAGGGTTTCTCTTATGATGGTCCTATATTTCTTTAAGCCTACCATGCCTATAGTGGGACTGCCCTTAAGCAAGGCCAAGTAATACTTACTATAGGCCTTCACTCTAGAAACAGGCCTCTCAGGATAGTAAACTATGGCATAAGCCCCATCCAAGGATAGGAGGTCACAGGTTTCTTGAAACATATACAAGTAGGCCTTCATGAAATGCTTAAGGAAGCGTTTTCTATCTATGTCGTTTGGGAAGTAAGCCTTGTAGAGGGGGTCATTAAAAAAGCCCTCAGCAAAATAGCGTATAATAGTCTTATCCGTCACCCTTTCCTTATTCATGAGTCCTCCCAATACACATTAAATGGGTGTCTGAAAGGAGGAAGTAGCCCCCAGCCGCCTCAATGACCCCTTCAACTTCACCTAAAAAGGCTTGTAACACTTGAGGTCCCATGGCCTTATGGTCAGAATAAGTTGACAGGAGTCGACAGTAGTCCCTGGCAGATAAGCGTCTTTGCCCCTTAAAGGTCAAGGTTTTTACATCAGTAAAAGAATGGCGTTCAAAGTCTTTCTTACGATTTTCCAACTTATTATCCACTAGGGACCTTAAGTAATCCAAGTCTTTAACACTCTTGAAGTTGGGAAAATGGTCTCTATACTTATAATAGACATCTTGTATTTTCTCATGGAGAACTCGATGGCTTGGATCAGGACCGGGTTGGACTGATATCCAGGCAAAGGTCCCTCCTGGCCTTAAGATGGTCTTGACCTTTTCCAATCCCTGGTCAAGGGGAATCCAGTGAAAGGATGAAGCTGCATAGACCAAGTCGTAGCAGTGACTTGCCAGGTCAGCGGATTCAAAGGAACCCTCTATCAGGTCAAAGTGGTCATAGGCTGCAAACTTCTTCCTAGAGAAGGCAGCCAAATCTGGCCCCAGTTCAACAGCTGTCACCTGGCAACCTGCTTGTAAAAAAGGGCCAGTTGCCTGACCAGTGCCGATACCGACTTCCAAACACTTGTCTCCCTTAATCAGGCCACTATAGGCCATTAGGTCCTGATAAAGTGCCTGGGGGTATGAGGGTCTCATATTGTCATAGGTTGTTGGGTCTAGGTTAAAAGTTTCTTTTAAGTGCATCTATCTGTCTCCTTACGTGGCAAAGAGGAGATTTCTCCCCCCTCTTCTTTACTTAATCAATTGAATGATTTCCTCATACAAACCTTGATAGTCTGTCTCTAAAGTCAAGGACTCAAACAGTCCTTGCTGACTTAAACTGTGGCTGCTTCCTTCTTGGATCCAATAGGTATTCAGCTGGGACTTGGCATTGTCAATGTCAAAGGGACTTGGATAGTCCACATGATCTTCTTCTACAAAAAGACCCAGGTCTCCTAAGTCGTAAAAACGGATCTCAACTTGACCCATTTCCCCAAAGTAGTTGACCTTGATTTGGACCCTCTCCTCTTGGTAAAGAGAAAGGGTAACAACACTTCCTTCAGTCGAATCATATAAGGCTGAAGTGTCCAGTTCAACCTCCTTTGTCACCTTGCCACCTGCCTTCATTTTCAAGTTTTGAACTTGAAGCAGGACCTCTTTTTCAGGCCCCTCCTCTGGTTGAACCTGGTCTTGTAAACCACCAATTTTCGCCTGAGCCAGGGCCAAATCATCTCTTAGGTCCTCCTCAATGGACCGACTATGGAAGATATAGGCTATAAATCCCGTTCCCAAGGCAAGGATGAGGACAGCCATTAATATATTCTTTTTCATGATCTTCTCCTTATCTTCTTTATCCATTTGATACTTTTCTAGTTAGCCCCTTTAAGCCATCCAAGACATACTGGGCATTTTCTAAGTGAATCATATGATCACATCCCTTGGCCACTATAAGACTGGCCTGGTCACTGTAAGACAAGAGGTCTTCCTGGAGGTCCCTCCAGGCTTGTTCATAAAGCTGAGCCTCTTTTTCAGGAATCCCATGGGACTGCCAGTTACCCCTCGATGTTAAAGAGTCTCTCGCTATGACGAGCAGGGGAAAGGTCTTGGATTTTTTTTGGTCCCTTAAGAAGTGACCACTCTTTGGCCAGGCCAGGAGTTCCTTTTTAACCGTCTCATAAGAACTAGGTCTTAAAACCCCAGCCTGGTAGGCCTCGAAGTCCTCTGCTAGCAAACCTACCCTGTACTTAGCCAGACTGGAAGCCATAGCCTCCCTTAACTGGCTAGAAGTCATCTGACTGAAGCGGACCATGTAGTCTATCATCTTTTCATGGCCACATTGACCAATAATGGTAGGTGTCTCTAAGGTCTCCAAATCCATCATATGGGGACTGGTAGCATCCAATAAGAGGACCCCCTTGACCTGGTTGGGGTAGAGACTGGCATAAGTCAAGGCACACAAGCCTCCGTAGGAATGACCCAGCAGGTAAAACCGATCCAAGTCCAAGGTCTTGGTTAATTGATTCAAGTCTCGCGCCACTTCCTGACATGTCCTCTCATCATGAGAAAAAGGACTATTGCCATAGCCCCTCCGGTGGTATAAGAGTACCCTATAATCAAGACTCAATCTTTCAGCCAGGTCCAACCATTCATAGTAGGTGTTGCCCAAGCCAGTTTCAATCACGACCAGGTCTTGGCCCTGGCCCATTAGTCTATAATCCATTATTTGCTCCTAAAAATCGTTTAACAAAGGTAGTACTTTATTTTATCATATTCTATTGGGTACAGGCCATAGGACTGGAAAAATTTATCAAGATAATCCTGGCCGAAATGCTCTTTAACCTGGTCAACTGCCATGGCCAAATCCTTGTATCGATCACCCCTTCCCCCAAGGCCCATATGCATGTAGGCAACCTGGTCCTTGATTTTGATTAGGTTATCAAGAGAAAAGTTACCATGGATCATCACAGCCTGGTCTGGCTTGAACTTATAGCCCTCTACCGAATCAGAAGGCATTCGACTAATAGGGCAATCCACCCCATCCAGATCGTGGAGTTGTCTTAGGGCCTGGCCATAAAGTTTCACATAAGCATCTGGATCCATTTGATCGATAAGGTGGTCCTTATCCTGTCCGTTCAGATCAGTAAAACAGTGAACAGAATAAGATCCAAAGTGGGTAAAGAACTTGGTCTCTGGCACAACCACCCTTCCTCTTAAGTAATGATAAATTTCAACCTCACTTCTCAGCTCTTCTTCCAAGTCCTGGTCTTTAATTTTCACATACCAGGCTTGACTCCCTTGGCTTAAGCGATAAAGACAGACCCCAGCTAGGTCCCCCTTGACATACGTTACATGATCGTAGTCTATTAATGTTTTAATCCAGTCCAAAATATCTTCCATGATGTCTCCCCCATAAATCCTTTTAAATATATTGTATCTTCTAAATTTTCTGATAATTCGACGTCTAACAATCCCTTCTCATATTATAACAAAAAATAGGGGGTCTCGTCCCCCTATTATGATAAAATATTAACTTTTTATGGGTTTAGGGTATAAGCACACAAACTCCTCACATACCATCAGGCTATCTCGTGAAAACTCCAGCCCCTGGGCCGCCATTTCATCTGTAAAAAAATCCTGATGGACTGCCTGCCAGTAGGCCAAGCTCCTGTCTCCTTCCCCCTCCAAATAGGCATGGTGAGCCTGAACGCGGTCAAAGCGGCAAAGGTAGACCCTTCTAGTTTCAATGATACAAATAGCCTGGCCCGATCCATCTAAAATAATATCCAGACAACCCACATCAGAAATCCTTTCTCCCTCTAAATCATAAAGAGGATAGGCCGATGTGGTAGCGGTCTTGACTCCCCTTAATACCAGGTCAGCCAAATGATCTTTCTGCTTCCTTGATCCACCGAAGGCCCAGGCCTCATAGGACCTATCCTTATAGACTGGATACTTGTCAACAAAGGCCTGCCATAGGGCTTCTACTGTCATACTAAAACTCCTTATACAAATACTTAACTTGATCTATAACCTGCCATCCTGTCTGCCGCCAAAAAGCCTCAGAACCAGGATTGGAAGTATGGATAAAAAGAAAGCCACTGGTAATTCCTATAGACCTTAAAGCATCTAGGGAACGGTCGGTCATGGCTTGTCCCAGTCCCTTCTTTCTGTGACTGGGATCAACAGCTGTATGGTAGATAGATCCCCTTCTGCCATCATGGCCACACATAAGGGCCCCAACTAACTCTTGACCCTTAAGGGCCACAGTAGACAGGTCTGGATTCCGCTTAAGGTACCTTCTTATGGACTCATGTGTATCAAACCCTGATGAAAATCCTGCCCTAAAGGCCTTTGACCATAGGTCTAAGGCTGGGTTTATGTCTTCTTCTCTCATTGGACGTATCTCATATGCCTTCATTTCTTTCCCTCCTTGTCTTGCAATTATACCAACAAAGACAAGGCTTAACCTAAAGGAAGAATGGTTTTAACTGTTTTCAGCTTGAATTTTTTGGAACTCATCACGACTTAAGGAGCCCATGTTTTCATCCACCAATTGGTCCCTAACCAGGCTGACAAAGGCCTCCCTCTCCTTCAGAATAGTCTTAGATGCCTGATAATAGAGGATATCATCGATTCGTCTGATATAGGCCAGTTCTTCATTGGCCAACCTGGACTCCATGTCCTTAAAGAAGAAGACAGAGGCCTGGTCCACCCAATTGCTACACATGAAAACCGACTGGATACCGACCTCATCTAGAGCATCTGCATCTTGGAAGAGGTTGAGAAGGCTATGGTTTGTCCTATTCTTTTTATCACTGTGGTGTTCAATTAAATACTTGATGGTCTCTACCTGGTCTTGAGATAGATTCAACCCATCTAACAGGTCCCCAATCATACTGACACTGACCCGGCCGTGATGGTCTCTCCCCTTAATTTTACCAACATCATGGAGGATACTGGCTAGGCTTAGACATTCCCTATCCTCTGGACTTAAATTAAGCCCCTCCCGGGCTATAATTTTTTTACAAGTCGCCTCTACCCTTAGGGCATGTTGCATTAAATGAAGGCCGTGAACCCGCCAGGGATGGAGGGTTTCAAGAGCCAGTTCCTCATCCTTTACCAAGTCTATTACATATTTTAATGCCTTATTCTTATTCATATTTCCCCCATCGTCTCCTCTTATTAGGTCAAGTCAATCTGTCTTATAAATCGATAATCGACTGGATGACGCCCAGGACCTTGTCCACATGCTTGCCCTCCTTAAGCAGGCTCCGCCATAGACACAAACTGGGCCAAAAACCTATCAATATGGCCTTTCTATAAGCCTTATAAGCAGTTTTTTCCACTTGGGATAGGTCATAATGTGAAAGGACAGCAGCCATTAGCCGGTCCTGGATGGACAGGGCCCTTGTCAATATCTCTTGACTATCTAAGTCTTCATAGTCTTTTAGAGTCATAAAATACATGGTCTCATTCAAGAAGTTGTTAATAATAATATCCCGTCCATATAAGTTAAAGTCGATCAAGCCCTTAAAGGTTCCCTGGTCATCTACTAGTATGTTGCTATCATTAAGATCACTTTGAAAAACTGCAAAGGGCAGGTCATCAAGGAGTCCTTGAATTTCATGCCTAACCTGATCATTCATTTCATAAACATCTTGGGCCAAGTCCTGGTAGCCATGGTCCCTCAGGACTTGAATGAGGCTATTGACATTGGCTTGCTTTTCATCAACCTCATCATCCATAGTTGAAAGATGGATAAGAGACCACATACCATAATGATCACACCCTGCTCGGTTCTTGAAGCGACTGGCATATTGGCCCAGGTGACCCAGCATGTGGGCCTTGAAATCATAGTCTACCTCTCCAGCCCCCTCCCTTGCCTTGTAGGCAGCTTTTTCTTCTAAATGACAATAGAAGGTCTCTCCCTCCTGGGTCCAGCTATAAATGTAAGTACCAGACCTTGTTTTATACAAAGAGGGACAATAGACCCCCATGGACCTATACTGGTCATTCATCTGGTCCATCCCCCGGTAAAAGGCCTCATCCATGGCCTGATGGTTGTTAATTTTTAAGAAGTATTTATCATTAATAGGATAGTGATAGCGCTTGTCACCGTCTCCGTGACTGCTATCAATCAGACTGCCAATTTCACGAACCTCCACCTGGTAGTGGAGGCATATCTCTTTTATCTTTCCTGCATGAATCATCTACAGCTCCTTGGTTAAGTGGTCTATAAAAGCCTCAGGATTATTGAGAAAGGCCTTTGTGGTCTTATAATGGTCGGTTTCCTTATAGGCCATCTCTGCCAAACCCTTGTCTGTAGAGTATATGACAGCATGAGGGTAGCCTAAAATAATGGGGGAGTGGGTGGCAATGATAAACTGTCCCCCTGCTTCTATTAGCTGGTGCATCCTCATTAAGAGAGCCAATTGACGATCAGGAGATAGGGCGGCTTCAGGCTCATCTAGTATGTATAGGCCCTTACCTGAAAATCGATTGCTTAATAGGGCCATAAAGGCCTCACCATGAGACTGCTTATGGAGGGAAATCCCCCCATATGACTCGATAATTGGTGGACCAAATCCTTCTTCTCTATCCAGCTGATCAATATTTGAGGCTACGTTATAAAAGGATTCAGCCCTTAAAAAATAACCATCCTCTGCCAGTCTTATGCCCCTAACAACTTGTAGGCTATCAGCAAGACTTGAGTGGCTGTCCTCTGTAGAAAACCTAGTGTTCTTACTTCCCCCTTCTGCATTAAAGCCATAAGCAATGGCAATAGCCTCCAAGAGAGTTGACTTGCCACTCCCATTCTCTCCTACCAAGAAGGTCACCTTGGGATGAAAATGAAGTTCTTGTAGACCTGCTATACAGTCGATACTGTAGGGGTAGGCGGATGTTTTCTTTCCTGCATCCAGCCTCACACTTCTTATATATTGATACATGTTTGTTTCCATATGTCTCCTTTACTAACCAATTCGGTCATTGATTTTCTTTATTAAGGGGGCAGGATAACGGATATGGGTCATCAACTTAATTGCATTTCTAACTTCAGTGATCCCCTCACGAATCACATAATCAAAGTCCATGCGATTTCGATCAATATGGTGTTCAAAGTGATAGAACTTATACCCCTCTAAGTCTGGTAGAATCCCTATATCATGAGTCGTAACCATGACCCTCGCCCTCGAAGCTAGAAGGTTTAGGATTTCTACACTGGCCGCAAGTCGTTCACTTGGATTGGTCCCCTTAAAGATTTCATCAATCAGTAGTAGGTGCTGGTCATCTGCTTCAACCCCCTGAATCATCCTATGAATGGCCTCTGCTTCTCTCATAAAGTAGGACTTACCTGATTGGATGTCATCCTTTAAACTGATAGAAGACAATATCTTAAAGAAGCCCCCCTGGTAAGACTTGGCATGACAAAATCCCAAGGCTTGAGCAAGGACGGTATTGACACCTATCATTCTCAGGAAAGAAGACTTGCCCCCCATATTTGAACCTGTAATGACTATGGATTCCCCCAAGTTCATAGAATTCTTGACACATGTAGGAATTAAGATATGACTGCCTTCTTGGATTTGAAGGTCTCTTTTGTCATCCTTCAACCGGGCCTGACATAGGTGATCAGTGGTCGCCTGGTAGGCTTGAACGCTCATAATCATATCCAAGTGACCCACAGCTGAAATAAGGTTTACCAGGTCTTCCTTATGGTCTTTCACTAAATTTTCTACACCTCTTAGGTCCTTATATAGGGAGAGGGAGAAAACAGCTCCAATGTCTACGAGAGGATTCAATCCCTCAATGCGAGTCAGGCTACCCTTATGTTTAACCAAGTCACCCGCTAACCGATCCCAGCCTCTTGCCTCCTGGTCTGATTGGGCAAAACCATGGCAAATACGTGTATACTTCAAATAAAAACTTACAATTTTTAATATATAAGCATAGTTTTCAATTTTGTACTTATTTGAAGCTTCAAAGCTATAGTGGATAACCAAGAGGCCGATCATGCCTCCTATAATCCCCACAAAGCAAAGAGCAAACTTAGAAAGTACAAACAAACATATACTAAGAAAAATGAGGGAGTAACAAATCAAAGGCCCATAACTCTTCTCCTGGGTCTTGGCCTCCCTAATTACTTGGCGGTAGTCTTGCTTAAAGTGACCTACTTTATCTAAGTCCTTGCCTATTCCCCTGGGCCAGCCCCTAACCTCCTTAAGCTGCTTTCTTCTATGGTCGAGTTCCTCTTCCTTGGTTGTTGGTTGTCGGAGCCACTGGTAAAGGACCTCTTCTCCAGGCAGGGTATAGGTCCTATTTAACTTGTAGTAGACCTGGTCCATTTCAAGGTCATTCCAGGTAACATCGTCCAACCGATGCTTGTCCTGGTCAACCATACTTTTTTCCAGTAAGTCATAGTTGATCTCTTCTTTTTCTCTTACCTGTCTCATCTCTTCTTTTAATCCAGATTTCCACTTCATTATATCACCTCAACTTTATTATTTGATACTATTTTAACAAAGTTACATTAAAATCCCCTTAATCAACCATTAACATTCTCTATAAGTATTTTGTCAAAAAAAAGAGTTTATCCAGGATAAACTCTTTGACCTTAGTCTGTATAGATTAAGCTTTCAACATCTATTAAGCCATGTCCCCGGTCCTTATACATTCTAAAGGGGCCAGACTCAGAGTTTTCTCTGTAGACCTCTTCTCCTTGAGAATAAGAGAATAAAACGCCATAAGCAGCTTGATCTATCCGTTCAATAACCTTGAGTGGCTTGTCTTCAGTGAATTCACGTGTACTCAATAGCTGATTATCAATATCATACTGCTTAAAGATATAAGCATCTGTATGAGAATAGAACTCAATATTTATAGTCCACTCTACAGGTAAATAGGCAACCCCACCCCCCTGATAGACCCTAAGTTGGTCCTTATGAAATCTTGACAGGGCAACTGCGGTGTCTCGGTCCGTTAAAGGAGACTGGACCATATAGATTTGATCCTGGTCATCCATGTAAAGCATATTGATATAGAAGGTCTGAACATCCTTGGTCAGGTAGATGGTTGCTGACAGCTCCACATGGTCGTCATGTAGGGCTATGTAGGAATCATAAACCTTGTCCCCCTCCCAGTAGCTATTGGTATATTCCTCTTCTGTAGGGAGGCTATAATAAACAAAGGCCCTGCCCTCTAAGTCACCAAAGGTATAAGACCCTAGGTTTTCTTGACCATAAATTTTCTCATTCTCTTGACCCTCTGCAAGGGAATCTGTTGTCACAAAGAATCCAATTAAAAGATCTTCTTCTACTTCTTTCACTGTTTCATCTTGACAGCCCACAATAAGTAAGCCGACAAGAACGATTAACCATAATTTTTTCATTATTTTACCCCCAAAATGCTTGATACATGGTAGAAAGGAACATATAAGTCAGGACAAGTGCCAGAATGACCAAGGTGAATCGAGCAGTTCTTTGCCGTCTCTTGTCAGCCTTAGTCATGGGCTGCTTTTCCTTCAATTCTTTTCTAAACTTCTTAAGTAGGACCTGGGCTCGTTCAAAATCCTTGTCCCATACATGGACTTCTACACCTGGCTTTTTCAAGCCATAGTGGGCCAAGGCACTGGTAGTGTTATCCTTGACAAGGTGATACTCAATATCGTGTTCCCCTAAAAAAGAGAGGACAGCATTGGTTTCCTCATTGGAAAAACATTGAGTTACATGCCGCATACGACTCTTATTGGCCTCTTTCATCTCCTACCTCCTTCTTAACAAATATAGCCTTTAAATAACGTCCCTCAAGGTCCGATTCAAAGGGTTGGGCAAAAAAGCCCTCCTGTAAACAAATCTCATTAATATTCCCAAATATTTGATGCCAGACTTCATTAAAAACTTCTTCCTTGTCCAAGCCATGCTTGAAAGGGGTAATGGGCAAGGCATCAGCCATTGTCTCTAGGCACTCCCTAAAAATAGGAGTAACCTCTCCCATAACCAGGTCATGAAGTTCTTTTATGAAGTCCTGGTCCTCGGGATAAAACACAGGCACCTGAATCTGTCCCTGACCATCTAGGTAGTTGAGAGCCTTGAGGAAGTCAACAACCAGGGTGTCTTCCTTGCAAGTAGACTGGGGATTCCTCAAGAGCTTAAGTATCAGTCTGCCACAGGCCTGGCCAGTCTTTTGCCTCATATCACCAAGAAGGTTATTATAGGCTGTCTTAGTTGTCATAAGACCCGGCCCCTTCATGATGCTTGCATCTACCTGCCGATAAAAGCGGTAAAAATCATTCCTCGATCCTGCACCATCACCAAAACTGGTGAAGTCTACATCCTCTGTTCTATAGGTATTACAAGAACAGAGGAGCTTGTTGCTATAGGATTCCATTTTTTCGCTGGTTTCAAAACCAAAAAGCATATAGTCCCTATTATCCCTTTGGGCTTTGGAGACCCTAATGAGTCCCTCCTTGGCTAAATGGTCTAGGGCTAGGCCATCAAATATATAAGATCCAAGTATATGATACAGTATTTCTTCAGGACTAAAGCTACTTGCTGCTTGAAAACGACCAACAAGGTCATGAATATGTGCCTTTTTACCGGCTAGTCTATCGTATAAGTTCCTAGATAAGTGACCAATGAAGACCGTAAGGGGGTCTAAATCCTCCTCATATAAGAGGCAGAAATTTAAGACATAATAGCCCTCAACCTGCCTAACAAAGTCAAATGACTCTAAATCTGTTAGTTGAGTCCTCAGGTCTTCCTGGTTAAGCCCCACCCTATCACTTAATGTACTTAGGTCAGCCTGGCCAAGGGGTAATTTCCCTATATGGTAACATATGGCCTTCTTTTGACCCTGGTCAAAACAGTAAAAGGGATTGTTTTGGTCATAGGTTCCCCCATCTCCAAAATGATATAAATCAAACATGAGTCCTCTCCTTAATCATGATCATGAAGTCTCTGTCTTGCCGCTTAAACACTGGGCCCTTGTCATAGGCCAGGGCCTGGTAAACCCTTATGGCCCTCTCATTGAAGGTCGCCACTGTCAGGCGAAAATCTCCAGTCCAAGATCTTGCTGCAAAACCTTCTATTTCTCTTAGAACTACCTGTCCCAATCCCCTACCACAAAGGTCGGGTTTCAAGCCCAAGCCAATGTCCAAGCAAGGTTGCCTATAGTCTCCTGGGGGGACTTGGGCCTCCTTACCAAGGCAAAAGTAAGCGATTAGGTCCTCTTGGTAAACGGCATAATAAGAGGCCATCAAGTCGTCATAGGCCCCTGCCATATTGTAGATGTGATAGGGGGAGGGATATTGCCACTTAATAATTTCCTCAGCCGCCTCACTAGTCATTTTAATTATCTTCATAAACATCACTTTCTTCATAAGACGAGCCGATATCCTCAAGTTCTATGGTCTGCAACTCATCCAACCATAGGGTCTCATACACTTGACTTACACGGTTTTCTTTCACTAAAAAAACTTGGCTCACATAAGTCATACTGGCCTTGGACAGGGTGACAGCATAGGTTTGACCCTCATAATCAAGGAACCAGGCTTGAACCCCCTTACCCTTAACTGGTAGGTGGTCCATGAGTGACCCTTCTGAAATGATGCCATAATAATCTGGTGGAGAAATTAAGTCATCCAAGTCATCCATACGCAAGTCATCATATATGTTAAAAAGATGGTAATCAAAGTAGTACTTACTCTGATCAATAAATCGAGACTTTCTGACATATTCACTCGACCCGTCATTATCATAATCTACGATGACATAAGCATCTTCACTGGCCAGGGTTCTACCAAAGCCTGTGACCAGGTCTGAGGCAATAAACACAGGCTCTTGGGCATAAAACATCTTGCCATTTTTATTGGCTTCAAGAGCCAGCTGAACCTGGCTTCCAACTTGATCCCATAGGTCCTGATAGGACCCGTCCTTATAGTCCTCATGGTACTTTGAAAGAACAGGCTTCAACTGATAGGTCGCCCCCTTAATGTAAACCTGATGGCTATGGCCACTTTGATCAAGACCATAGAGTAAGATATTCTGTTGGCTATTAGCTGTATCATCATATGGATTGGCCATCAATAAGTAAGAAGACCCAAATGTGACCAATCTCATACCGTCTCTCAAAGAAACATCAGGTCCCATATTGAAGGTCTTATAGACACCACGCTCATCCGCTTCTAAGAAAATAAAACCATCCCACATGAAGGCACCACCTGCCCCACTATGAGAATAACCCCCAAGTTCCAGTTGACCATCTCCATCAAAATCATATTGATAGTAGCCATAAGCTGCAAAGTTCCATAGGTCCTCATCCTCAATGACTAGGGCCTCTGGATCATCTACAGGTTCTTTGGGATTAATAACCAGGTGTTTGTCAGACCAGGATTGATTGGCATTGACTATATGGTCACTGGCATAAGCATGATAGCCATAGTTGTAAGCTAGACGATAAAAATTATCAAGAGTTTCTTGATCAAAGAAGTCATGGTCACCGATTGATGCCTTGAGGCTGGCGACTGTAGGGTCTTGGTCTTGGTTCCACTGGTCATTTAGGTAGTCCAAGACCTGCTGCTTGTCTGACCGTGTTCTGTAGCCGTCTGCACCATCATAAACCATGGCAAAGTAACTGCCACTAAAGTCTATGCTGGATACAGCTTTTGACAAGAGTAGCCGCTCTTTCTTAGAAAGGCTAGGATCCTCTAAGAGGGAGTAGCCACCCTTATAGTATCCATCAGCCAGACTATTGAAGTAGTAGGTTTTAGCCATGTCATAGTCCTGGTCAGTACCGATACCATAAGCATAACACTGGCCCAGCTTATAATAAGCAATCCCATGAGAGTCGATGGCCAAGGCCTTTTGATACCAAGTATAGGCCAGGTCTTCATTTTTTTCTATTCCCCTGCCCTCCAAGGCCATATCACCAGCAGCTAGGGCTCCAACATAAGATCCCTTAAGTCCAGCCAGACTATACCAATCATAGGCTTTGATTAGATTCTGATCTACCTTAGCTTGGTCTAGACCGGTATCATACATTTTACCTATATTGTAATAGCAATCTGCAGATGCAATGGCTTCATCCCCTGGTCGGTAGGGTAAGAGGCCAGAGAAAAAAGACCAATTAACGCCAGCATTTTCCTTTAACCACTGCTGAGCAGTTAAATTCCCCTCCACAGCATAGTAGAGCTTACTTGCATAAAAGGGGGGAAGACCCGCATCTTCAACTAGAACATCAACCCTATTAATTTTAGGAATGTGAATCATATTTTCCGGATTACCCTCTATATGTCTTTCAACAATTAAAAAGGGGGCAACTTGAGCTGGCTTATCCTTAACATCCACATGGTCAACCTTAAAGCGGGGCTGACAATAGTCTATACAGATCCATAAGCCAAGAGCCATAACTAGGCCTAAAAAATAGCTTTGTTTTTTCATAGATATCCCTTATAAATACTCGACTACATCCACTAAAGTTACTGAAGGGTTCTGCCCTAAAAGGTACTTCAATATATGGTGGTGGGCTCCTCCATAGATTAAGAGGACTCGGTCCTCCTCATTGGCACACTGTAAGATACGGCTTACTATATTGGCATTCCTGTAATACCAATACATGAGCCAACGATTTCCGATCAATTGGTCTGTGTTCATTTCCATCAAGCACTCGTTCTGCCAGGCATAATCCTGGACCACCTGGGCCTGGTTCATATACTTTAGAGCCGCTCTCAAGGACTGGTTTTCAACCATTCTTTCAAGATGGTTTGAACCCTCTTTAAGTCTTTCAAGCAGGGCTTCCACTTGGTCGCCACGCCCCTGGGCCTTCATAATATCAAAGACATCTCCCATACCCAAACTGTCACTTAGGGCCTGGTTCCAGTCTACTCCATATAATCGCTTATGCTTGTAAACTTGGCCCAATCGAAAGCCTAATTGCTGTATTTCATTTGAGTTGAGGGCCCTTTCTCCCTTTAGGTAGGCCTCATAGGCCTGGTCTAGACTTGCCTGAGCCTGAAAGTCATGCTCCACCATCACCTTACTGGCAGGGTAGGCTTGTAGGGCCTCAACAACTTCAATTATCTGGTCTTCTTGCAAGGAAAAAGCACCTTCAACAAGATTTATGTTTTGTTTCATAAAATGAAAAGTCCCTAAAATCATGATTTCCATAACGACTCCTTTACTCACCTAGTACTCATTATATCAAATCAGGCGAAAAGATTCAGACTTTTGAGGAAAATAATGGCCTCCATGACTTTTTTTAACCCCTTCCTGCTTCCAAGGGGGCCACTTCATCAATAATCTTATATAGGCTCGTCTTAAAGGCCCGGTTCTTTTCCTCACTTCCAACCCAGCTTATTAAGGCCTCGATAGACGTCCTGTAGCTCATACCCACCGGCCCCCTAAGACCTGTTTCAAGGACTCGCTTTCGATGGTCATAAGACAGGCCATCCTTTGATGCCAGAACTTTTATTAAAAGTGTAACCACTTCCAGCTTAAAACGAGACTGGACAAGAGGATCTTGACTTAAGGCTAGGACGTCCGACAAAGACTTCGCTCTTCTTTTCAGCATGTCTAAGCTAGATTCAAAGACTTTTCCAGGCTCATAAGCCTGGTCTAGCAAGTCATTTAACTGCTTATACAGGGTTTTCTGACCAGCCAACCATAGGCAGGTCGAGTATAGGTAGTGAATAAAGATGCCTTGCTTGTTAAATTGACCCTCTATGGTTGCCAAAGAGGTCCCATAAAAGTGTAGCTGGATACCATCAATGATTAATTCATTTGGTTTTCCCTTCTGCCATTTCTCCTGGTCTCTAATAACCTCCAGGGCTTGGTCTTCAACCAACAAACAAAGGTCAACATCTGAATGACTCTCACATAAGCCTGTTGCTGTTGACCCAACCAAGAGGACATCGTAGTTTTCAATCCCCTGGTCCTTCAAGTATCTAAGGACATGGGTCAGTCCCTTGCCCCTTGCAAAGTTTAATAATCTTTCATGTATTGTCATAATTCCTCCTATTGATCATCTCCTGACAGTAAAGCTAAGACCTCTTCAACCAATTGACTGGAGTCCTCTATCCGGTTATCCCTCTTCCTCCAAGACGCTTGGAGGGGCATATAGATCTTGTCCTTGCCTGTTGGTCCAAGATCCCACCGGCCCTCTATAGTCTGGTTTTGTAACAGCCAATCTCTTACATGGCTAAGTTTCTCTCCCAGCCCCTTGAAACCCTTCAAGTGCCTGATAGATGCCAGATACTTCAGGGTTTGTTTGCCTTCAAATCGGTCTGGTAGGTCAATTAGGGCCTTATGATAGCCCATATAATAAATCCCCTTGTCATGCTTTAAGATATGGTCTAGAATTCTATCCTCCATGGGCCCAGACAGTTGACCCGCCAAGAGGGACACATGATAGTAATTGACAAAATCCTTTATACGGCCCCCTCTTGCTTTTTTATTCATGACCCTTTCATAGGCAGCCTTGTATTCTAAGTCATCAAAGTTCCCTTGACTGAAGGCCCCCTTAACAATCTCTACCCACTGGTCTCTCACTAACCTGCTATAGGCGTGGTCAGGTTGAAACTTTAAAATCCAACTGGCAAGCATAAAGTCGACAAAGACCTGGCTATCATGGTGCTTTTCCTTGGGGTCTATTAGGTCCTTGTCCCCTTCTATGACCTCTATCATATAGGCTACTGCCCTGGCTATGATGGGTTCTTGAAAACCCAATCCCAATACCTCCAGCCGTCTCAGGACCTGCTCGGTTGTTAGTGGGCTCTTGCTGGGTTCTGCCAGACTATGAAAATAGCCCCATGACCCATCTTCTAATTGACTTTCCTCATAGACTTCAATTTCTTCATTAGGTCTCATAACCATCCTCCTTCTCTAACACTTCAAGTTCCAGCATCAGCTTTGAATAGATTTCCCCTAAAAACTTATTATCCCAAGTTAAAAAGAAATCTTCAATTAACTTGCCATAATCGGGAGCCTCTTGACCTATGAAAGTCATTAGGTGCCTATCTTTAATAAACCACCAGGCCCTCACTAGAAACAAGGCATCTATACAGGTGTCTACAAACTTGTACTGGAGCCAGGTTTTTGATGGACCTGCCTGGTCAATTGTCCCTAAGTCACCATAGGTCCGCTTGATCCGTCTCTTTATTTGATTCAGTTGGTCCCTTCCCTTTGGATAAGGGCCCTCTTCATAGGTTACTTTAGCCACTTGAATCAAGTCATCCACCCGGTCATTTCTCTGTGACCAGTAAATAGCTTCACATAACATCCGGCTAATGGTAGGATAATTGGATGCCTTCTCATAGCCTCCTAAAACTTCCTCATACCAACTTAAGGGACCAACCATAAGCTCTACCTTTTGCCCTTGAAAGTCCTCTTCTATCCGTTGAAAATCACTTCCATAGCCTATGATACAAAGGTCTATATCACTATCTGGTCGAGCTTGACCCCTGGCATGGGATCCGACTAAGAGGACTCCCAAGGCCTCCTTATAGATCTCAAGATAATGGTCTTTTACTTTGTTTATAATCATCTAATCCCCTCCCCCCTAAAAGTATACCAAGAAATTTCCATTTATTGTGAACTAAATAAGTTATACTAAATTTAATCATGAAAAAGGGACAGGTTCTATATCCTATCCCTCGTCTTTAATCCTAAAACTTGCCTGTCCAGTTCATAACTCCTCCTTCTTATGAAGGCCCTGCTTGTGGAGACTTATTTTTCTTAAGTGACCCAGTAGACAGCTTATACCCAGTCCCATGCCCATGGAGACAAATATCATGAGTACAATCATCTGGTCGGTCATGATTTCCTCAGTCCTAAGATCTACATCCCTAGACAGAAGAAGGCTTTTCCCTACTGGGTCTCCTTCTAGGCGGCCTGTCTTTATAAGGACCCTAGTGGCCTGGTCAATTTTGAAGCTGTAGGCTGGCGTATAAGCTTCCCCATCAAAGTGATAGCGTGACCTTCTAGAAGCCATATCCTCTATAAGCTTATCACCGGACTCTGCCAGTCTTACTTCTAAATCATCGTATAAACTATCCAGAAGCCAATCATCCATCTTGCTTGACGTAGTGAAAACATCTACCTTATAGATTGTATAGATGCCCTTTTCTTCCAGTTCAAGCTCTAGGCTGGTGTGGTCTTCTAAATGAATCATCTCCTTGCTCATTGCCCTATAGGCTCCTACATAACCACTGACAGCCAAAACAATACCAATAAGAATCAATAAAGCCGATAGCAGATAGATACTTATATACTTACCATGTTTCATAGGATCCTCCCTTACATGACACCAAATATTTTAAGCCCAATATATACAATACTAATATCTGCGCAAATGTGAACAAACCAACTGTTGATGAAGGTATTGGCCTTGTCATCTAGATAGTTGAAAATCAATCCCCCTACAAAGAGTCCCGACATGGCCAGGATGAAGATGGGCAGAGCCATCCAATTTTGAATATTGGCTATATGGTAAACAGCAAAGAGTAAGCTGCTGTAAACATAAGCCAGCAGGCGCTTGCCTTCTTTCTTCATGGACAAGAAGATAAAACCCCTGAAGAAAAACTCCTCTAAAAATGAATTGATGAAAATCAGATAAAGACCATAAAACAAAATGTTTGACTTGCTTATTCGGTACTTGCTTTCAAACTCCTCAATCATCCCACCCTGGTCTACCATATGGTCAATAAAGCCGTACACAAGAACAATTAAAACCAATATAAGGGTCCCTAAAATTAGACTGACCTTCATGGACTTGATTTTATGATCTTGCTTTAGAAATGCCTGAACTGAATCTCTGAAAAACCGATCCTTAGATACCAGGGTATAAATCAAGGGAAAGACTACAAAGCAAAGACCCTTGACCAGAATTTTCATGTTATAGGACAGGGTAAAGACCTGGTCAGCTAGGTATAAGAGCAAGATAGTGATTAAAGACGTTACTACTATATAAATTATTCTCTTGTTTTTCATAAACATCCTCCTTATGGATAGTCTATACTCTCCTGGCTGACTTGCCTTCTTTAACTTAGGGAATTTAAGACTTTCTTAGGATTCCCTTAAGACTTTTTAATAAAAACATACTCTCTCCAAGGGTTAGAAAAATCCTCAGTTAAGCAGTCGACATAGGTAAAGTAATCCTTTGACGCTTCTATTAGGTCCTCTAGATTATGACCATAAAAGTCTCTGTCATAAAGGTCACCCTCAATTTCTACGAAGGACTTTTCGTCAATCTTTCCCTGCCCTTGGCGAATAGAAAAGAGCAGGTGACCCTCCGGCTCTAAGACCCTGTCCATCTTTTCAAAGGCTGTAGTCAACTTGTCCTTGGCCAGGTGAACAAGACCAGCAATGACCATGATTCCCTGAACAGGCCCCACAAAGCTATAGTCTTCCAACATATCTCCAACATAAAAGTCAAGACCGGGATTTTTCTCTTTGGCAATCTCTATGCTCTTAGGACTGATGTCCAAGCCCACCATCTCAAATCCTAATGTCTTCATTCTTGAAGACTCATAGCCAGCCCCGCAACATAAGTCCAAAACCCTAGCCTGACTAGGTAACTTGCCTGCAAAGCCCTTTAAAATGGGTAAGTATGACTCATTATTGTACCAACGTTCTGCCCAATCATTGGCTGTTTTATCATAAAAATCTCTTGTATTCTTCATTTTAAATTCTCCAGTTTCTGGTAACAATGAACCCTACCAAGGGGCATCACTTGCCCCTCCTCTATAATCAAGGCCCCTTCTTCCTCAATGGCATAAACAGGTTTCTTTCCTTCTTTTAACAATCTTTTAATACTGGCCTTTTGTAGGTCATGGTGGTTATAATGAACTTCCAGATAAAAGGCATCCGTCAAGTTCAACCCCTGGTGACAAGAAAAGATTGGGTAATCCTTGTCTGGTGTCAGGTGGTAGTCTTTTAATTGTATCAAGGCGCCTGCACTGAATCCAATAACAAGACCCTGGTGGGCTTTTATGGGATCCACTAGGTCAAAGTCTTTCAGTCTCTTCATCATTTGGTCAGGTAAGCCACCTGGAAAGTAAAGAATATGACTGGTCTCCACTAGTCTTTTGGCCTCTTCCTTGGTATGACTAAAATAATTGATCAGGCTAATTTGGTCTTCATCAATACCAAAGGCCTTAAAACTGTCCACGATTCCCCTATAATAAAGTCCCTGGTCCTGACCATAGTAGGTCTGCCATTGGTCAAGATCCTTAACTTCCCCCTCCCTATAAGAGAAGGGAATGACTAAAACCTTGTGGTCAGGTCGTATATATTTTTTATAGGCTTCTAAGCACCAGTCCTCATCTATCATATAGCGATTGGCTAATATTTGTATCACTTATATCTCCTTAATCTGCTTGTAGGCTATGACCATCTTGTCATAGATTGCCCTTATATCTGAGGGATCAGCCTGTCCAAGATAATAGGGCCACTCCATGAAAGACAAGTAAAGTGACTTGGCTTCAATAACTTGCCTGACCTGGTTGCTACTTATGGTCTTATGACCTCTAGTACGCATGTGGTCTACATAGGTCTTTATAAACCAAGTCTGGTCTATGTCTAGACCCTCGGCCTGACCACGGGATAAAAAGAAGGCCACATCCTCACCCCCAAGCCCCAACTTATACTGCTGCCAGTCGCACAAGTAAAGACCCTGGTCATCCTGGAGGAGATTTTCCCTATGAAAATCCCCATGGCAAAGAACCTTGTCTCCAGCATTTAAAAGGGCCACCACCCCATCCATAGACAGGCTTATGTCTCTAATGGTCTGCCGGTTCAAGTCCAAGTCTCTGGATTTTATAAGGTCCATCCAGGCTTGATAGGCCTCCTCTAGGGCCCCCTCTTCTAGGACTAGGACCTGGTCCTCAAGGTCAAGACCTCGGTAGGCCTCTCTATCTAAAGTATGGAGGTCAGCAAGTAAATCAAGAGCCTGGTCCAAAAGTGCTGGTGTCCAAGCCGACCCATCAACAGGTCTATAGGCCTCAAATACCAGGTGACAGCCTTCTTGATTCTTACTTCCATAAAGGCAGTGGGGGATTCGAACTGGGACCTTATTCTCCAGCATGTAGAAGTCATACTCCCTTAAAAAGGAGTCGTATAAGCCTGGCCTGTCCTCAAAATCGCCCCTAAAAGTGGACTTGAGGATTAGGGGTCCCCTGTCTGTATTTAATTGCTGAATTCGGGCTCCACTTATGCCCGCGTAAATCAAGTTCTCCTGGTCTAGACGCTTAAAGAGACCAGCTTGCTTAAGTTCCTGATAGATCATTCTCCCTCACTTCTCTTCTTAATTCATCCACAAAGGCCATATGAAAGTCTATTTTTCTTCGAGCCAGGTCCTTAGCCTGGTCTGTATAGAACTTATCTAAAAATGACATATCAACCTGAATAGCCTCAATCAAGCCCTGGTCAAGGGTTTGACCAAGAACTTGACAGTGACTGATCTGCCTAATAAGGCCAAGACCACCTATCTGGTCCAACTTATCTGCATCAAATAAGAGCTGGCCTTCCAGGGACAGTTCCTTGGGATCTCTCTTTTTCCTGTGATGATCAATACAGGCCTTGACCTTTTCTGCCTTGTCTTCTGGCCAGTCAAGCCCCATAAGCAAGTCATAAGCCATCTGTCCCCCCTCATAGGCATGGTCCAGACAGAGTCCTTGGTCTTCTTTGTCTCTGGCTATATCATGTAAGAGGCAGGCTGCCCCAAGGACATCTAGGTCAACCTCATAGGACTGGCCAAGATCCATGGCCTGGTTAAGAACCCTATAGACATGGGACCGATCATGGGCTACATCCTTCTTGGACATAAGTCTTGCCCGGTGGTCTTCTAAAAGCTTCATTTGATTTTTAAACATAGTCCACCCCCTCCAGGTAGGTCACCTGGTGGTCGTCTAGGTCAATGACCACACTACGGGTATCTGTATGACTCAGGTATATGAAGCCCCCCTCTGGGTCCAGGCCAAAGCCGATAGGAATAGAAAAGCCACAATTCCTATAAGACCCATCTGCATGGCTGACACCAAAGACATAGGCCTTGAGATCCTTGGCAATCTCACTTGCCCTAGAGGTCCACTCTTTAAACTGGTCCTCACTGAACATACCAACCCCTATAGGGTTAAAGATGATGTCACATCCCATCAGGTGGTCATAGTCTAGAAATATCTCTCGGCATAAGAGGTAGCCCAGGGTCCTACCACCAACTTGAGCCTGGGAGGGTTGTAGAAGTGGCCCCTCTACCCCTGATTTTTCCCTATGAATCAAGTCACAGCCGCCTGGGCCAAGACACAGCCCCATATCTCTCCCATTTGAACCCGCCAAGTAACTGGTTACCAGGGTTGAAGTCCCACCTGCCATTATGGCCTTGGTTTCAGTGATAGCCTGATGACCTCTCAAGTAGCCCTCTGGAAATAAGTATATATCAGAAGACTTACCTGCTAGGGCCATCTTCAATTGGTCCAGGCCATCTGATCGTTTGGGTTGGCTTAAAAATATCTTCATTCATCCTCCATGATTAATCTACCAGTAAAAATATACTTGACCTGCCCCTCTACTACAACCAGGGTTAAACCTCCTGCTTCCAAGGGTTCACCTGGGTGAATTAAATGGTCCAGGGGTTGGGGGTGGATGTAATAGGGGGACCCTATATAAACTTCCAAGTCAGGTGATAAGGTTAACACTTTTTCTTTGTCTTCATCAAGGTCAAAAACTTGTAAATAAGAGTTTCCCCCTTCCATATAATGGGTCACATCTTCTTTTACGAAGCTTATATCCAGGTCTTCTCTAACAACCAGGTCTCTTAGGATTCTATTGTGTATCTTCAAGGACTCTAGGTTGGTATAAAGGTCAACCAAGGAATAGGTCTTTTGATTCTCAACCTGTCTCTTAAACCCCTCTAGGCTGTGGGCCTGGTGTAAGACGTCTAGGTAGGGATCTAGGGTCGTATCCTCTGGGGCCTGGGTCTTACTTTCCTTTAAGATTTGCAACTCCTCTTTCAAGTCATTAATTTGCCAGCCCTGGTAGGCCAGTCCCAGGACCAGGACCCCCATGATAACTAGCTTGCCTATTTTTTTCATATGCCTACATCCTTCCTTCTAGGTAATCAAAAACCTGGTGAATGGGTTCCCAAGTCGTTAAGTCTCTGGCTTCATTCAGGCTCAACCACAAGTAGTGGTCATGTTCCTGACTCAGGCCTATGAGCGGCTTCTCCTTTAAGGGCGCCAGGTAAACATAATCCGTCATCCTGTAGTCCTCCCCATTTTTGTCTGTTTGATAGTGAAATACAAGGGGAAGCTTTTCAAGTCCCTGACCAAGCTTTACCTTTGTTTCTTCTAAAACCTCTCGTCTGGCTGTTGTCTCTAAGGCTTCTCCTGTCTCTTGGCCACCACAAACGGGTTGCCACTTGCCCGACCGGCTTGGCGTTCGCCTTAAAAATAAAACTTGCTTCTGATCCTCCAGCCACAAGTATACTTGAACATTGGTCCGTGTCTTCATACCTCCTCCAATCTCTATTTGCTTGTAAAATGCAAGAGGGTGTGGATGGCATTCAACTGCCTAGCCTCCTTCAAGGTTCCTCCGACTTGGGCAAACATATCTATAAAATCATCCAATAACCTCTGGCGGCCTCCTGGACACTCAACAGCCAACCTCAAGCCATGCATGACAACCGCTTCTGGCCCATAGGGTTCATGAAGCAAGTCTTCAATAATGACCCAGTCATGACCGGATCGTCCACTGGCCCTGCAGGCCCTCAAAACCTCTAGACAGGCAGAGTCATCATAGTCATGTAAGATGTTAACCAGGACAAAACGATCATAGGTCTCGTCAAGATCCATCTTAAACATATCACCAGGGATAAAGTTCAGATTCAAGTCATGAACTTCATTGAAGGCCTGGCCCAAACGACAGGGGGTTTCAAGGTCAAGTACCGTGTAATCACATGAAAAATAATCCTTAATACCTGTTGCCAGGCCCCCGCTATTGCCCCCAATTTCTAATACTTTCTTACCATCAAATTCCACATACTGAGCCAGGTCCCTACCAAGGTCCCTGGTTTGGTCAAAATTATACTGGGCATAGATTTCCTCTTCCAAGGGTGAAAGGGCCTTGAAGAAAAAGTACTCCTTGTCCATAGCCTTGTCATAAAAGGCCTGATAGTGGTCAAGGTCCTCTAGGTGGTCCAACTTCTTTTTCATCACCTCCTCCTGCTGAGGCGATTGGACATAGGTCCCTCCTTCTATGGAGACCAGGTGACGGATGTAAAGAATCCGCATCATGGCCAGGTAGATGCCTTGACCAAAGCCGCAGGCTTCAAGGCTGGTCTCATAGGCCACCGGCCACTCTTTTGTCTTTTCTTTTAATTTGGAAAATAAATATATACATTCCAATTCTTCTCTTCTACTATCTTCAGCCATCACGGCCTCCTTATAAGGGTCTCTTCTTGGGTTAATAGTCTTCTTTTTCTGTCTTTATGAGTTCATAAGCCTGGCCATTCCACCTGTAATACTTGCTTATATAGTTACCATTCATGTTGTTATAAAAGGTCATAAGAATTTGATCATCTACCAGGCGTAAGTCATGACAAGTGGCCCGACTAGGTCCCCCTATCATCTCATTTCCCTCCTCAAAGGGTGTCCCAATTACCCTTCCTGATTCAGTAATGGTGAACATCTTGTAGTAGCTTATGTTGCTGCTCCCATATTGACTTAAAACAAAGTCCATTAAGCCATCCTTGTTGTAGTCTCTTAGAATTATTGGGAAAAGAGGGGCATGGAAAAAGCTCACCGGCCACAGGTCCTTTAGGTCCGTCACGACCAGGTCATGGTCCACTTCAACTTGGAACTCAAAGTCACCGCACCATTTTGGTCCCATAGCATTCCATAGGATTGCATCATTGGTAAAATAGCCCTCCTTTAATACCATCTCAATCCCTGGTCCCCGACCAACGACTTCCTGGCTTAGGCTTATTTCTTCATAGTCTGATATGGGTAAGACCTCAAGCGTTCTTAAAAAGGTCATCAAGTCCAATTTTGCTTCAAGAGACTGGTCTCCTTTTGAGTAGGAAAAGATATAGGCTTCCTGGTCTGAACACCTGACTAGGCCAATGTATAAGTGGCTCGTTCCTTGGTCTAGGGTTAAAAGCCTTACTGGCCCTAGGTCAACATCAAAGTCTTCCTCTTCAACAATGACCCCATGGACTGGCAGGCGGTCATATAGGTCTGGATTTTCCAAATAGATGGCCTGGATGGACCCCTTATAAGCTCCATTTACCCGATAGAAGTCTCCACTTACACGGTCTAATTGATAGCCAACCTTGGCCTGACCAGACAGGCTGTGAATCTCAACACCATCTATAAAGTCCAATCGAAGCTTTTGAAGGGCCTCTGTTTCCAAGAAGACCTTAACCTGGTCATGAAAATAATCACTGGAGGGGTCTATGTCTTCCATGACAAAGTTCCCCAAACAGACCCCCTTCCTGTAAAGAAGGTAATGGCCTCCCTGGCCACCAAAGTCTAGCCAGGCCCCCTCTTGGTCAGACTCGGTCTTGAAACTATACTTGAATTCATAAATATAGACCCCTAAGTCTTGGTCGTAATGGACATAGACCATCTCATCCATTCTACTGTCCACGTAGGGGGCTTGTGGTGTCATGTCATTCGCCTCTAACATCATGTATTCAACTAGGCGCTGGCCCTGGTCGTAAAGACTCCTATAGTCCTTATAAGCCCGGTCTTGGTAGCCCTGCTCTTTTACCAGGTCCTTTCTTTCCTGGCTAAAGCTAACCTTCTGGTCATTCAGGTCTTCTTGTAGGTTGACAAGAGCCTGGTCTGTTTCATCCACTCTCTCCTCTAGGGCCTGGTAGTCAGCCGCTAAGGCCTGGTAGTCTCCTTCTAGGGTCTGGTAGTCCTTGAGGGCGACTGTCTCTTTCCCGCAAGCAACCAAAAGAAGCCCCATAAAGATCAATACAATCCGCTTCATCTTATATCTCCTTTAACAAGTAGCTGTCAATAGCCTCCCAGTTCACTTCCTGGCCTGTGTTGAGGCGCAAGTAGGCTACATCTGGGTAGGCTGACTTGCCCTGGGCCCTCAGGAAGGCTTCTTCTTTAACTTGGCTTATTTGACTCAACATATTGTCTCGTTGATGGATCCTTCTTTCAAGTTCCTTAAAGTCCTCCATGTAACATTCTATGTACTTGAAGGCCACCCCATGGGCCTCACACAAGTCCCTCCCCTGGTCTAGGATTTCAGGGTAAAAACAAGGACTATCAAGAATGACACTCTTCCCCTGTTTTAAAAGGCTGTTTGCCAGATCAAACATCACATCATAGGCCAGGCTAGAGGCCTGATTATTGTCCAGGCCCCCCTTGAGTAGACTGGTCTTGATAACATCCTTGTCCAAATGAACGGCCCCATGACTTCTTGCTATATATCCAGCTGTTGTAGTCTTGCCACAACCTGGAAAACCTGATAATTGCAATAAAAACATTTTTACCTCACTTTATATATTCCATCCAGGACGTCACCTGGTCCAGTAGGGGAATTCCCTCTCTCAAGCGCCTTTTGCTGGACTTCAAATATTCTCCTTGCCACTGGGTGAGCTGGTTCATATCCCATTTCTTATAAATACCAACTAGGACAATCATCTCCCTTAGTCTCAAATAGTCTGGTATATAGGCAAGGAGGGCCTTGTTCAAGTCAGAGACCTGGGTGTATCCCTTAAGAAAATGCTCCATGAAAAGTTGCCCCTGAGCAATTCGTGCCTCTAGGTCATCGTCGTTGTACATGTAGACGGTATAAAAGAGACAAATAGCTATATCCTCTATATAAGCGCTCACCTGGCACTCATCAAAATCAAAAAGGGTCATATGGTCTCCATCAAGAAAGAAGTTGCCAATATTAAGGTCTCCATGAATGAGCCCCCAATCTTCTGGTGAAAACTGCAAGCCCTTAATTTTCCTTATATGTTTCTCAAAGGCAATCCTGAGTGCCTTATCTTGGTCGGGCAGGTAGCTTTTGTAGGTTCTTAAGTAACTATTGTCTTCAAATGTCGGCCTTGATATCTCCCCTAAGTCCAGACTTCTTGAAGCTTGGTGAAGGCCTCCCACAAGTCGGCCCAGGTCATAAAACATCTTAGGGTTATTTAGATACTCTCCATAGGTCATCCCCTGTCCGGGTGCCTTGTCAAATACAACCCCATAGTAGGTCTTATCTTCCAACCTTATAAGGGAAACAGGGTCTTGACCCTTGAGGACAATGTATCCAGCCACTCCTAGGCCAAAGGCCTTTGCCTGGTCTATAAAGGCCAGTTCACCATAGACTTCTTCTAAGCTTCTTAGATGACTGTCTGTCAATCGGAGGATGTAGGTGCCATCCTCTCTTTTCATCTCAAAAACTTGATTCTGATAGCCCCCCTCTATGGGTGAAAGCTGGTCCCTGTCAAGACCATAGTGCTTGCCCAGAACGTCAAGTAATCTTGTCATAAACACCCCTCCTCATCTCCTATTAAGTATACCAGTAAAATGATTTGATTTCCTATTTTTCCCTAATATTCACTTCCTTAAATAAAAATTTATTATGGTATAATGACTATATACCGAGAGAAAGGATACCCTATGAAAGCTGTTATTTATTCAACCTATGGCCCACCTGAAGTTCTAAAAATTACCAAACTCCCCAAGCCAAGCCCCAGGCCCAAAGAAGTCTTGGTTAGGGTCCATGCTTCTTCTGTAACTGCCGGTAGCCTACTCATGAGAAGGGGGACCCACCCAAGTTCTAAACTATTCACTGGAATCATACGCTTAACAGGGGGGCTCAAAACCCCTAAAAAACCCGTGCTGGGCTACGAGTTTTCAGGTGAGGTTGTAGCCATTGGCAAAGAGGTCACCTCCTATCAAGTGGGAGACCAGGTTTTTGGAACCACTTCTGGCCTTAAGCAGGGGGCCTATGCAGAATATGTCTGTGTGCCAGAAAAATGGCCTTCAGGGGTGATGACCCATAAGCCTCCTAATCTTAGCCACTACCAGGCAGCCGTTCTGCCCATAGCCGCCATGACTACCATGCACTTTTTCAGTAAAGTCACCCTGACTCCAGAAATGTCCCTTATGATCTATGGCGCCTCAGGCAGTGTAGGGTCTGCCGCCCTTCAAATTGCCAAGGCCTATGGCTGTCATGTAACTGCAGTCTGTAGCCAAAAGAACTTCCATATGGTACAATCTCTGGGGGCCGACCGTGTCATTGACTACCAGACTGAAAAACTGGACAAGTATGATGGCCACTACCAGGTCATTTTTGATGCCGTTGGAAAAATTAACAGGAAGTCTGTCCAGGCCATCTTAGCAGGCTCCGGTCACTACTTTTCAGTCAACAGACCTACTTCAGAAACAATAGACAAGCTGAATAGGGTCCTTGACCTTGTAAAAGACCAGACATTCACCCCCTATATCGATCAGATATTTGACTTAGACCAAATACAAGCCGCACACCAGCTGGCAGATACAGGCCACAAGCGGGGCAATATAGCCATAAGAATCATCTAAGAGAGGAGTCCTTATGTTTCAAACCAAACAATGTTGAGATACGGATGTAAAAGCATCAAGTTTTGATGCAGGATCTATATTATTTGAAGTCAGTTCGATTCAAAGACAACCAGTAGCAGATACCTTTGTCCGCCACCTGGTCCAAGAGGGGCAGGTGGATCAAAAGTTTTACTTGAGGGACCACCTGTGGAATATAGGGGTCCGACTCAATATCAATAGAGACAACTACAAGGTTCCACCAGCTCTCTATGCCTTCGGTCAACCCAACCAAGACTCGCCAGTCCTTGTAACAGGCAATTATAAGTTAACCTTTGATTATCTTAGAAAGTACTTGAAGAAAGACTACTGGGTCCTAGTCGTTGATACGGATGGTATCAATGTATGGTGTGCTGCTGGCAAGGGCCGTTTTGGAACAGCCGAAATCATCCGCATGCTCCAGGCTACCCACCTGCCAGTTGACCACAAAACAATCATCCTACCCCAATTGGGAGCACCTGGTGTCCAGAGTCATCTCATTAGCCAGGTAACAGGCCGAAAGGTTATCTATGGTCCTGTGCGCATCCAGGATATGGATCGATTTATTGACCAGGGTATTGACGAGGATATGAGACAGGTCACCTTTGGTATGGTGGACCGAATGAAAGTCAGTCCCCTGGAATTTGTATCCAGTCTTAAATGGTTGATGGGACTTGGTATCTTAAGCCTCATCGGCTGGATGTCTATTCATGAGTGGCTTTTATTCTTAACAGCCTCCCTTCTGGGCAACTTAATCTTTCCCATCCTACTGCCCTATTTACCCTTCAGGGCCTTTTACAGAAAGGGGCTGGTATTAAGTCTCCCCCTCTTGATCTTTTATGAGGGAAGCCCCTGGTCAGCAGGACTGCTTATACTGGCAATGGCCTACACAGGCTACCGGGCTATGAATTTCACCGGCTCTACTACCTTCACCTCTCTTTCAGGTGTTAAGAAAGAAATGGACAAGGCTGTACCCCAGCTTCTAGGCCTAGCCCTTGTGGGTATCGTCTTGATTCTAATCAGCCTAATAGGAGGTCTAATATGAAATACTTAGATTGCGCCAGTTTGGAGTTTTACCCAGACAAGTGCGTTACATGCAAGCGGTGTTTAGAAGTCTGTCCCCACCAGGTCTTTGTTTATGAAGAAGGCATCCACATGGCCCATAAGGACCGATGTATCGAGTGCGGTGCCTGTAAGATGAACTGTCCGACAGGGGCCATACATGTTGATAATGGTACCGGCTGTGCTTCAGCAGTCCTCTACACCTACTTTAAAAAATTTAAACTCTTAAGACGATTTTTCAAATCCTCTTGTTAAAAAAAAAAGCTTACCTGGTTCCAAAGAAACCAGATAAGCTTTTTTCTATTCGGCTACTTGTCCAACTGGAGACAGGTAAATAACATACTCATCTTGACCATCTACATCGATCAAGTGGTCCATCTTATCCTGGTCATAGGCTCCAATGGCGCAGGTCCCCAGGTTACCCAAGGCTTCACAGGCCAGATACAGGTTCTGACACAAATGACCTGCGTCTAAAAGAATAACCTTATGAGAACGTTCTTGGTAGCGCCACTCCCCTCGGTAGGGCAGGCTGGTCCATATAAAGGATACACAGGCCTCATTGACCCACTTTTGTCCCAGGCAGGCATCTACAAGCTTAGTCGCTAGGTTGTCAACAGGTTTCAAGAAGATCAAACTGTGTTCCTGGGGGATATACCTGTATATACCAGCTTCTAGTCCCTCAACACTTCTGATGGCCAAGTAGGTTTCAAAGGTTTGTCTATTACCTCCACTTGGGTAGGCTCTTAAGAAAGACTTGCCCCTAACATCTGTTATGCCACTATTGGTAAAAAGTAAGTAGGATAATACTTCTTGACTCATTTTCCCGTCCATGTATTGACGCCTAGATCGACGGTCCTTAACCAGGTCTAAGAAGCCCTTTTCTTGGAAGTTTAAGTCCTCTACCTTGGGCAGGTCGATCAAGTCGTAACCCTGGTAGGCCTTAAAGACATCTGGCATGGGTACACCTTTTTTTTGATCAGACGGCTCGGTTTGGCCACCTGTCCATGATCCTGCTTTTAAAAAGTCTCTATTGTTCATTGTTTCTTCCTCCTCAAGTTTATTCCTTTCATAAGGTCTGTCCTAGTCCTCTGACAGCAATCCTATCTTCTTTAAAATGTCCTCTTGTATACTAGACAGGGATCTTGCACTATCTATTTGGTGCTCACCTGATAGTAGGGTCATTTGGTAGTTATTGTAGTGACCAAAGGCCTCTTCAACAGACTTGAAAAACTGGTTGGGTCCCTCAGGGTTTAGAACCCTTTTATGGATACGTTCAGACCAGACCTGGTCATCGGAGCATATGAAGTGGTGGTAGATAACCCCATCCCTGCTTAAGTTCATTTTTGATAAAAAAGTTTCAAAATAAGGGGTATGAGCAAGACCAATATCAACCACAAGGGTCTGCCCCTGGTCGTGGGCTGCCTGGATTTTATTAGCCAGGTGATCATAGGTCACTTGATTGGCCTCTTCCCACGCCATGCCCTCCAGTAGGAGTTGGTCGAAAACCTGGTCCTTGGTCAAACTAGCTAAGCCATGAGTTTCCCTCAAATAGCGGGCTACTGTCGATTTTCCGGTGGCTGCCTTGCCCCTAAAAAAAATAATCATATCCTCTCCTTATGCTCTTGAGTCACTATCCAAGATGCCTCTTGCTTTTATATACAAGGACATGGATAGTCTGTTATTTATACCCATATCAAGAATATCATACTTTGAAAGCCCTGTCTGTTTCAACTTTGTGACACTAGAAAAAGTCCAATGTCTTGGACCTTGCAACTAGGTATAATGTTTTTCCAGGGCACTTTCAAGGATGGCTCCCACATCCCTAAGGTGGCCTCCTTGACGAATTATCTGGATGAAGAGTCTCTTGATGTCTATTAAAGCCAAGGCTTCTCTTAGGTTTTGGACCAGGGCCGGCTGGTCCTTGTTTAAGATTTGGAGAACATCCGCCACATACTGAAGGCTAATCACCTGGTCAATGTGCTGGATGATCAAGGCCTCAAAGTGGTCCATAATTAAGTCCACTGGACGCTTATAGCCTGGATTCTCTTGGTCTATCCACTCAATCGGCTGGTCCTGTAAGAGGTCCAGGTCCTCCCGCCAAAATCCATCCACCACCAGCTTTCTTTCTCCCCTTGACCTCCCTCGTATACTCAAGCGGTAATAATCTGGGCCAAGCGACTGGATATCTCTTAGACGAATCAAGGGAAGGACTAGGCCATATTTATTGGCCATACGACCCCTAAAATTCTTAAAGGCAACCATGCCACCATGCCGATCATCTGTAAAGAGGGGGACAAGATTTTCACCAATCTCTACCCTAAGCACTTCAGGGCAAACGGCCTCCTCTATTTGGTCATTCAAGCGGGTTGAATTGATTTTATCCAGTCCCCTGTCTCCATACCTGTAACCTAGGAGATCATTAGGAGAACAATCTAGGATATGGACCAAGTCCAACAAAACGTCCAAGCTGGGATAAGACTTATCCCGCTCTCATTTGGATACCGCCTGCTCTGTAACCCCTATTCTTTCACTTAAGTCCTTCTGAGTCAAAGACTTGTTCTTTCTCAACTCTTTTAATCGTTGTCCAATCATAGTCTACCGTCGAGTAGACAACGCTCGACTTTCCCCCTCTCTATTTTCATAGTGAGGGAAATAGTCTAGTTGCCCCTCACAGAACCCAACGTGCCCTACTAAGGCATTAGGCTCTTCATACTCTTCTTACATAC
>Ga0209379_10000165_pt1 | contig 75041 bp, 76 predicted proteins | sample tdDd001_FD_187124 | JGI IMG/M metagenome (GOLD analysis project Ga0209379, IMG submission 187124) | Marine sediment microbial communities from the Atlantic coast under amendment with organic carbon and nitrate - tdDd00.1 (SPAdes)... | ecosystem: Environmental > Aquatic > Marine > Coastal >...
TAAAACTCATAGACATGTGTGTACATGAGGTGGGATTACTGTCAAGCGGCAAAGTCGCTTGGTAAAAGTTATCATGAGCCGTATACGGAAAACGTACGTACGGTTCTGTGAGAGCAAAAAGAACTGGGATTAATTACCCCAGTTCTTTAGCTACTCGATTTTGATTGTATGCAAGTAGTGGGTGTCTAAATAAGTCATGAGGTTGATATAGGACTCATAGAGACCAGAAAGTTCTAGGCTTAACTGGTCTTTTAGGTCTAAATCATTAAAGGATTCAAAACCGAAGGGGAGATCATCTACATCAATAAAGTTTCTTTCGCCTATCGCGAACTTAGGGACCTTAATTTCAATTATATTTCCCCTGGATTGAAAACTAAAGCCCTGACGGTAATCAGCGTAGGCCCTTAGGTTTAAGTCTGTATAAAGGGTCATTTCCAGGAAATGCTTAGTGAACTTATAAGCAGTTAAGTAGAGCTTGCCTAGACTTCCCTTATAAACCATTGGAAAGTATTGATCACATATATCCTGGGGGACATGGTCTAGGATTTTAAGAGTGGGGACCATAAGGAGGATATCCTCGTAGTTATGGAGACAAATTTGGTGTCTTAAGGCCTTAGAAGGGCTTTGCTCATACAGGTTATAAAGGTCAACAGACTCCTTGCCTGAGATTTGATCTTCCCTGTATATGCCTAAAAATTCCTCGATCGTCTTAAGTTTGTAATTAGCCAGATTAAGGGCTTTTTTGGACGCACGTACAACCCGGTAGAGGTCAAAATGCTTCTCAGGTGAAACCTTAAATTCTATTTGATTGTGGTCATATCTAGCATTTAAGAATGGAATATCAAAGGCATGACCGTTGTAGGTGACAAGCAAGTGGTGGGGCTTAATGTAGGACCTTAAAGTAAGAAGAAGGTCCCTTTCTTCTCGTCTATGGTCGCAGAAAATCTGGGTTATCCACCACTTATCTTCTTTGAAATATATCATACCGACAAGGATAACCTGGGCATAGTCCCGACTAAGACCTGTTGTTTCAATATCAAGAATCATGTAATTCTCTGCTTGGTGGTAGTTGGTGAGACGATCAGGTAGATCGACTTGTATTTCTTTAGTAAACTGATACATATTTTTCTCCTTCACCTAATATTACCCGTGAATGATTTATTTATCAATGGTCATAATAAAAGAACTAAAATAGTAGATATATTAGTGAGCTTATATGATACAATAAGTTTATATGACTGTATGAATTAATTACTTCATCTAAAGACAGAAGAAAGGATTTATTATGAAGCGCTTAGTAACAGGTCTCTTAATAGCATCAATTGGATTAACACCCATAACCGGTGTCTTTCCTGACCAACATAAATCAGTTATAGTAAAAGATTACACACGCCAGCAAGAGGACTCGGACGGTCAAACTTTATATGATCTGGGTCTAATAACTGGAACCAACAATGGACTTGACGAAGATAAGGAGTTGACTCGAGAAGAAATGGTAACCATACTTTGGAGGATGTCAACCAACAAGGAAACTGGATTTGTACCTCCTGCCACACCCTCCTTCTCAGATGTACCAAGTCATCACTGGGCCTATGCGATTATAGAAGAAGCCAGAATACTTGGTATCACCTCAGGTATGGGAGATGGCAGCTTTGGACTAGGGAATTCTGTAACCTATCAGCAGGCTGTTACCTTTATGTTAAAGGCACTCGGACAAACACCGACTTGGTCCACTGCTATAGAAGATGGTAAGAAGGTGGGTATTCATTCTGACCAGGGAAGAGTAGCACCCATTCTTTTGAGAAAGCATATATTTGAGTTGACCACTCAAACTCTAGCAAAAGAACATGTGGACGGGAGTCTTATGACTGATAGAACGGACAGGTTAGATCCAGTTCAAGTGTCTCGTTTTAAAGAGGAAAGGGGCTTAAGCGACAAGTTGTTTACCCTTAAAAATCAGGCAATCAAAGAGGCTCTCGAGTATTTATATGGTCCAAATGCTGGTCAAGAAGAAGCTCTGAAGGTTCGTTACTTAAACTTAGATGGTAAGAACATAAGTGATATCAGTGACTTAGCCTACTTCAAGAATTTAGAAACCCTGTCCCTCAGTAGCAATGGTATTAGTGATTTGTCTCCCTTAAGAGATTTAAATAAACTCAATGAACTTTGGATACCTAATAATCAAGTAACTGATCTAGGGCCTCTTCAGAACCTATCCAGTCTTGTTAAGTTGAATGCAAGTAACAATCCGCTGAACGGTTTAGAAGCCCTAAGGGATTTAGGTAACATAGAGGTTCTTTTTCTAACAAATAGCAATATCAGCCAGGTAGCGCCCTTAAGTAACTTAAGCAATCTGTCAACCTTAGTTTTAAATGAAAACACAGTTGTGGATTTAGAGAATTTAAGGGGGCTTGCAATTACGAACTTCCACTATAATGGTGTTAGAGATTTAGAGCAGGCTATTGGGACATCAGGATCAGAAATATCACCCCTTGTATTTAAGGACAAGCAAGTGGAGGCTGAGGCGAAAAAAAGGTTAAACAAGAATGAAATCACTAAAGAAGATTTGGAAACCTTAACCTTCTTTAGTGTTAGCGGTGTGACTGACATCAGTGACTTGGTTCACTTTAAGAACCTGGAAAAACTCTTTCTACTGGACAATAATTTGGTTGATATAAGTCCATTAAAAGAATTAACTAAGCTCAAGAGCCTCAACTTATCCTTTAATTCAATTAGTGATCTATCTCCCTTAAGTGGTCTCATATCACTTGAAAGTTTACACTTAAGGTCAAACAATATCAGTTCAGTCAAGCCACTTCAGACATTAAGTCATTTAAAAGTATTAGATTTATATGGCAATAAGCAAATCAAGGATCTGGCTTATTTGAGGGCACTGGCCCTTGAGGATTTCACCTATAATGGTGGGATTAAGGACCTAGAAGTAGCAATATATAATGACGGTCTTGATGAAACTGTTACAGGATTTAATGAGTTATACAGCCAGTTAGTAGAAGGTGTACCCGTCCTAATTGATTTAAAGGCTATCGGTGTCTTAGAAGGAGATTTAGACAATCTGCTCAATCAGGTTCATCGTAAAATAACAGATACCTATGGTAACCATATGGTCCTAGACCATATGGCCATTACTGAGTATGGTGCAATTACAAAAATTGCCATTACCTATTATGACCAAAGGACTTTTGTGAGCCAGGGTAACTTGTTTGAAGCCTATAAGAATATGAACATTTATGGTGCCAATGAGCTGGTTGACTTCTCCAACCAAGAGTTAAAAGAACAGGTAATGAATCAATTGAATGTGACCAGTGATCAATTGACCTATAGTCTGCTTTCTCACTATCCAGATAAATTAGAGTTTTCAAATTTGACCAATCCAGACTTGTCTGACCTTACCAACTTTGAACGGCCTTGGTTAATAAGCTTTACAAATTGTAACATTCAAGACTTTAGCGTTTTGAAGAAATTTACTAATCTATCTCATATTCGTTTTATTAATACTCGGATTTCAGACCTGTCTTTCCTTGAGGATATGACAAATTTACAATCCGTGTTTTTAAAGGAAACAGATGTAAGGAGTTTGACTGGACTCAGTACCTTGACGAGCTTGACAACAGTGGACTTACTGGACAATGCTATCAGAGATCTTAGACCTTTATCTCATCTCTCGCAGTTAAAAAATATATACATTTATGATGCAGAAATTAGTGACCTTTCGCCTTTAGCATCATTAAGTAACTTGGAGGAAGTCATATTAAATGGTAATCGAATAAAAGATATTTCTCCCTTAGTCAATGCCCAGGATCTCAAGGTCTTAAGGTTAAGAAATACGAGTGTTGCTGACCTATCTATGTTGGGGGACTGGCCTCACTTATTGGTACTTGAGTTGACTAATAATCCAAAAATTTCAGATATAGAGACTTTAAAAACTATGACCAATGCAACAATCAGTGTATCCCAGTAAAGAGAACCTTTAGGCCTTCAATTATTGTACATGCTTACTTGTTTTACTTTAAATGGGTCACAGTAAAATAATAATGTGATATAATATAGGAAATAGAGATTAAAGGGGGGTTATATATGCAGTTAGTTGCTGTAGATTCATTAGAAGTAGGCATGGTATTGGCTCAAGACGTCATTACAGACAGTTTTGTTCATATTATATCTGCATCTACAACCGTTACACCAGAAATAATTGTTAAGTTGAAGCAACTGGATATTGAGTTTGTTTATGTGAACTCCAATAAGCTAGAACAAGAAGTACAACAAGGAAAATCCAATGTAACGTTAGAAAATTTATCACTTGAAGAGGCAGTTAAGTATTATTATGGCCATGTATCGGAGTCATTAAAGAATGTGTTTAATGATTTGAAGTTTGGAGAGGGTAAGGTAGATCACAACCTATCGGAGGCTCTTGCGCCCTTATTGGATACCATCCTATCCCATAACAATGTCTTGTCAAGCATGAGATGCTTCGATAAACACGATGACTACCTACTCAAACATTCCATAGAAGTTGGTGTTTTGTCGGCTACTATTGGTAAGTGGCTTCATTTACCCAAGGACCAAGTTTTGGAGCTTGGTGTTGCAGGTACTCTTCATGATGTAGGAAAAATAAAGGTGCCCAAGTATATTATGAATAAGCCAGGTCACTTGACCCAACAAGAGTACGGCATTGCAAAAAAACATGCAGAGCATGGCCTAGAGTATTTAAACTTAGATGGAAGTTTCAGTCAGGCTATATGTGATGGTGTCCTTTATCATCATGAGCGCTTTAATGGAAGTGGCTATCCTCATGGACTTGTAGGTAGTCAAATTCCCTTGTATGCTAGAATCATTGCGGTGGCAGATGTCTTTGCGGCCATTACATCTGACCGGGTTTATCAGATCAAGTCGTCTTCATTTGTTGCAGCTGAAGTGGTTAAAGGCATGGCCTTTGATGAGTTAGACCCTAAAATTGCTAACTTGTTCTTGAAGAGAATATCAGAGCATTATGTAGGTAATAAGGTACTCTTAAGTACTGGAGAAGAGGGAGAAGTCATTTACTTGAACAAGTTCTCAATTAATAAGCCCCTCATTAAGGTTGGTGACCGATTCATTGACTTGACCATGCAAAGTGACATTAGTATTAAAGATGTATTATCATAAGAAGATATTTAAAGGCCCCATCATTTAGATGGGGCCTTGCTTTTGTTTAATAGTATTCATCTTCAAACATTTTTCTTATGACTTGGATGTCTTGGGTTTGAGATAGGGCTAGCATTAGTTTGATGCGGGCTTTTTGTCCGTTAAGATCACCGGCGAAGATACCACCAGCATTACGGATCATCTTACCACCCCCCTCATAACCATATGAGTCCAAAACTCGACCAATAGGGCATCTAGAGACAATAATCACCGGAATATCTTCCTGGATGGCTCTTTGGATTCCAGGCATCATTTTTGGAGGGACATTTCCCCTACCCATTGCCTCAATGATGAGACCCTTAACACCCTTGTCCAAGCAGAAGTGGATGTAATCATCATCCATACCAGCACAAGTTTTTATTAGGGCAACATTGGTTTCAAGTGAGTCCGTTAGGATATGCTTGGTTGCAGCCTTGTCTCTATAGAAGATTACTTGGTCATTGTCTACAACACCTAAGGGGCCAAAGGCAAATGACTTAAAGGTATCAAGACTCATGGTATGAGTTTTCGTTACCTCAGAAGCAGCATTGACTTCATTATTTAGGACAACAAGGACTCCTTTATTTCTTGAACGGTCCGATACAGCTGTACAAATAGCAGCAGATAAGTTAGACGGGCCATCATAACCCAACTCTGATGCATTTCTCATTGAACCCAGTACTACAACCGGTTTTTCAGATTGAATATTTAAGTCTAAGAAGTATGCCGTTTCTTCCAGGGCATCTGTACCGTGGGTAATGATAACACCACAAATATCCTCACGAGCGAGGGTCTCTTTAACTACCCTTGATAAGTCCATCATTAGGTCTGGGGTCATATGAGGCCCAGGTATCCTGGAAAATGGAATTATTTCAATATCTGCAATTTCATCTATATGGGTTACCATAGACATGATTTCCTCACTAGACATTGCAGGAATAGCTGCTGAAAGTCGCTTGTCAACTTTCATTGAGATTGTACCGCCTGTAAATATAGCACCAACTTTTTTCATATTATACCTACCTTTATTTTTAGTCTGTTCCATTATAAAGGATTTTAATGGATTATGAAACCTTTTATTAGAGAAAGATAATAGAAATTATCCGCTTTTCAGGTCTTTCCTTTACAAAAAAAGCATCATGCATTAGAATTAAAAGAAGACTCAAGAAAGGACGAAATCATGATTGCATATTTAGATCATGCAGCAACGACCCAAGTCAAGGCTGAGGTTGTTGAAGCAATGATAAAAGTTTATAGAGAAACCTATGGTAATCCCAGTTCCATGCATGCCATGGGCCTAGAGGCAGAGAAGGTCTTAAAGGCTGCTAAAAAGGACTTTAGTAAGTTAATTAACTGTTCAGAGAGTGAGTTGGTCTTTACATCAGGTGGCACAGAGGCCAATAACCTAGCCATCCAGGGCCTCATGAAACATATGCCACCTAAGAAGAATCATATTATCACTTCCCAGGTGGAACATCCATCAGTCTTGTCAACCATCAAAGAATTGGAAAATCAGGGCTACCGAGTAAGTTACTTGCCTGTTGACTCAAATGGGCACATTTTGATGGACAAGTTAGAAGAAGCTCTTTGTCCTGAAACGGCCTTGGTAAGTATCATGTATGTTAACAATGAACTTGGGACAATTATGGATATAGGAGCTATCAGCAAGCTGGTTAAAAGGAAGAGCCAGGCCTACCTCCATGTGGATGCCATTCAAGCCCTAGGAAAAATAGACTGTCATGTTAGGAGGCTGGGGGTAGACCTTATGACCTTCAGTGGACATAAGATTCATGGACCCAAGGGTATAGGGGCCCTATATGTTAAAAAGTCAACGCCAATCAAGGCCTTGACCTATGGCGGTTCTCAAGAGAGAGCCCTCCGACCAGGAACAGAAAACATAGGGGGGATCGTCGGTCTTGCACTTGCCGGTCAAGCTTATAACCAGGATGGTCAGGCCTTTGATAAGTTGATGGCCATCAAGACCTACATGATAGATAGCCTCAAGTCCCTAGAGGGCTATAAGATTAACAGCCCAGAGGACGGGGCTCCCCATATCCTAAATGTCAGCTTTATGGACATGAGGGGAGAGGTTCTTTTACATGAACTCGAGACCAAGGGCATCTATGTGTCAACAGGGTCTGCTTGTTCTTCAAAAAACAAGACCTACAGTCATGTATTAGAAGCCATTGGCCTAGATAATATTGAGAAGGAAGGGGCTATTCGCTTTAGCTTCTCAAAGGATACAAGTAAAGAAGAAATTGATTATGCTGTTGAGCAATTAGGCTTAGCACTGGATAAGCTTCATAAAATCATTAACAGGAGGTAGTATGGAAACCCTAGTAGTAAGATATGGTGAATTGGCCTTAAAAGGCAAGAATAGAGACGTTTTTGAGAAGGCCCTTGTAAGAGAAATCAAGGAGCGTTCAGCCCACTTAGATGATATTAAGGTGCAGCGTCATCATGGTAGGATGTATGTTGATCACCAGGACTATGACTTTGATGCCTTGGCAGAAATATTAACCAATACTTTCGGAGTTGTATCTATTAGCCCGGTGGGTAAATGTGATCTGGATTTTGACTTGATGTGCCAAGAGGCTCATAGACAGGTGAGTGAGATATTAGAAGACAAGAAGCATATAAGCTTCAAAGTTGAATCTAGACGGTCTAATAAGGGCTTCCCAATGAAGTCACCAGAGATCAGCAAGCGTCTTGGTGGCTACTTGAATCAGACCTTTAAGGAAGAATTGACCGTTGATGTTCATACACCAGATGTTATTGTTAATGTTGAAGTTAGGGAACAGACATATATATATACAAAGAGCCTTAAGGGTCTCGGTGGTATGCCTTATAAGACAGCTGGTAAGGGGATGTTGCTTTTATCAGGTGGAATTGACAGTCCAGTAGCTGGTTACTTAATGGCAAAAAGAGGGGTACAGTTAGAAGCTGTTCATTTCCATTCATATCCATTTACATCGGATCGGGCCAAGGAGAAGGTACTTGAGTTAGCAAGAAAGCTGACCAAGTATGTTGGTCAGATTCGTGTTCATAGTGTTAACCTACTAGAAATTCAACAGGCTATCAATGAGCACTGTCCATCATCAGAAATGACCATCTTATCTCGTCGTTTTATGATGGCTATTGCTGAAAAAATAGCTAGACGACGTAAGTATAAGTCATTAATAACAGGTGAAAATATTGCTCAGGTAGCTTCTCAAACCATGGAGGGGCTGAATGTAACCAATTCAAGGGTTAATATGCCAGTCTTTAGACCCCTAATCGCTTATGATAAAATTGATATCATTAAAATTGCCCATGAGATTGATACTTATGAAACGTCTATCTTGCCATATGAAGATTGTTGTACTGTCTTTTTACCTGATAGAGTTGTTATCAAACCGGAATTAGAAGCCATAGAGGCTTCAGAAGCCAAGTTAAACGTTGATGATTTGATCTATAATGCCATCAAGAACAAGGAGCAAATTATTCTTAAATATGAGGACTAGCAATAAGCTAACAGACACCAGTCGCTACGACTGGTGTTTTTTTTATTTTTTATTTTTGCAACTGGGTTTAAAGTCAAATAAAAATGAGAATATATAGTGGTAAGATTACTAGGGAGGTAAGACTATGAATTGGTACAACAACCTAAAAATTGGTACAAAACTTTTATCAGGCTTCTTGATTGTTGCTCTGATAGCTGGCACAATAGGCCTGGTTGGATTTAATGCCCTCAATGAGGTGGGAAATGTAAGACTGCCCAGTGTCAGATACCTGTTGGAAGTAGAAAGTCATTACCGGGAAGTAGGAGCCTACCAGAACCTACTGACCAATGACACCCTAACTTATGAGGAAAGGGTAGCAATTGTAGAGGCTCTCGACAATACCATCAACAAGATGGAAACGGCCAAGAAAAACTACTTGGACCTGCCTTGGACCTCTGAAGAAGAACGAATATGGAATGATTTTGATATTATTTATAAGAAATGGAACGACCATTACCAAGAGTTCAAGCAGTTGAGTGAGGACTATGACAATAGGGGGATTGATGACCCAGGTCTAGTCTTATTTAACATTTCCTCTAGAGAAACTGACCATATCCGGTGGATATGGCAACTTCAGACAGCCATTGTAGAAGAGGCAGACTTCCAGGGGAGTCTAGATGGACATGCCTGTGCCTTGGGGAAGTGGCTGGAAGCATATCAACCTCGATCTTCTGAGTTTATGCAAATGATGGAGGATATAGAGGATATACATCTAGAGGTACATGCTAGTGCTATAGAAATCACGGACTTACTTAAGACCAATCAAGAGGACAAGCAAGAACTTGCTATGGCTATTTATAAGGATGTCACCCTGGTTAAGATGAACCAGGTTTTAGGTCTTCTTGGCGAGATGGAAGCCTATGCTGATGCAACCAACCAGGTTTTAGATTCAAGGACAGATCTCTTGACAACAGACCTTCAGGAGCACTTTGATGAAGGGATTGACCTGGTGGAAAGCTTGGTAGACTTAAATGTGACTTATGCCGATGATCAGATGGCCAAATCAGTGCCGACTGTTATTGGTTTCATTGTAGTTGGTTTCATCATTTCGGTTGGACTTGGGATTGTAATCAGTCGAAATATTAGGAAGCCCGTCAGCATAATGGTAGCTTCTGCTGAGAAAATGGCAGGTGGAGACCTGGATGTTGATATTGATATCAATACTAAGGATGAAATTGGTACCCTAGCTAGGGCCTTTAGGGACATGGCAGGAAAAGTCAATGAAGTAATGACTGAGATTAACTCAGCATCTGAGCAGGTTGCTGCTGGGGCCAGTCAAGTATCGGATTCTTCTATGGCCCTATCTCAAGGAACCACTGAACAAGCAAGCTCTATAGAGGAGCTAACTGCTTCGATAGAAGAGATTTCTTCTCAAACGCGGTTAAATGCAGACAATGCTAATCGGGCCAATGGTTTATCATTGGAAACCAAATCGGCTGCAATTACCGGTAACAAACATATGAAGGGGATGCTGGATTCAATGAAGGCTATTAATGAGTCCAGTAATGACATCTCTAAGATTATAAAGGTCATTGATGAAATTGCCTTCCAAACCAATATCCTGGCCTTAAATGCAGCGGTTGAAGCAGCTCGTGCTGGAGAACACGGCAAGGGGTTTGCGGTTGTTGCTGAAGAAGTGAGGAACCTAGCTGCACGTTCAGCACAAGCGGCCCAGGAAACGACAGGTCTGATTGAAGATTCTATAGAAAAAGTATCTTTAGGAACTGAGATAGCCAACCAAACGGCACACGCCCTTGAACAGATTGTCAGTCAAATAGAAGAAGTCAGTCAATTGATTGAAGATATTTCAGTAGCCTCAAATGAACAAGCTCAAGGTGCAGAACAGATCAACTCTGGTATCAGTCAAATTGCGAACGTGGTTCAAAGTACCTCAGCTACTTCAGAGGAAACTGCTGCAGCTAGTGAGGAACTATCATCACAAGCAGCCCTCCTAAAGGAGTTAGTTGCTCGATTCAAACTGAAGGCAATCCGTAACACATTGGACATCAATAGAATTCAAACTCAAGATCCAAGTGAACAAGGCAAGCCAAAGGCCTTGCCCTATAAGAAAGCTCGAATTTCACTGAGTGATGACGAGTTTGATAAATACTAATATGGCCCCAAGAAGCTAACTTCTTGGGGTATTTCTTTTTTTAGAGGTATACTTTACTTATAAGTCTTTTTCCTCCAGGACCTATCCTGTATAATAGACTATAAAATAAAAGGAGAAGATTATGAGTGAAATGAAAGATAAGAGCCAGCAGGTTAAAGACCTATATGATATTTTTGATGAAGACCAAAGACTAGCCTCTAAGGCGGGCAGAGTAGAATTCTTGACTACGGTCCACCACATAGAAAGACACTTAAAACCTGGGATGAAGATCCTAGATATTGGTGCGGGTACAGGGGCTTATTCAATATACTTTGCTAAGAAGGGCTATCAGGTGACAGCTGTTGAATTAGTAGATAAGCATGTGGATCAAATTAGGGCAAAAAGAGAAACGGGGATGGACCTTGTGGTTCATCAAGGCAACGCTTTAGACCTATCAGTTCTGGGGGAAGAAACCTTTGATGTGATATTTTCATTCGGGCCCCTCTACCACATTGAGGACTGGTCAGACCGTCAAGCTGCTATCAAAGAAATAAAAAAACATGCCAAGAAGGAAACGAAAGTGTATTATGCCTTTATTAATAATGACATGGTTATCACTACTGAACGTATGAACTACAATGAAGACTTTTTTAAGGGGAATTCTTACGATAGAGACTCTTTTAAGTTGAAAAATATCCCCTTTGTTTTTCATACACTTGATGGGGCCTATGACCTTTTGAGGTCTTGTCAAGTAAGAGTTGAGAAGACGGTGGCCTCTGATGGTCTTTCGGAACTTTTGGCTGATAAAATAAATGCTATGGATGACCATGATTACCAAATGTGGTTGAAATATCACTTATACTGTAGTGAGAAGGCAGAGTTTCTTGGGACCAGTAATCACTTCTTGGTTGTGGGCAGCTTTGAAGGGGAGGTTTAATGGAAATCTGGGACTTATATGATAAGGATAGAAAACCACTGGGGAGAACCCATGTAAGAGGGCAAGAAATGGACGCAGGGACCTTTCATTTGGTGGTCCACGTCTGCCTATTCAATGACAAAGATCAGCTCCTAATACAGAAGAGACAACCCTTCAAAAAGGGTTGGTCAGGCATGTGGGATATTTCTGTTGGAGGTTCCGCTGTATCAGGAGATGACAGTCGACAGGCGGCTGAGCGAGAGGCCAAGGAAGAGCTGGGGATTGACCTGGATTTATCAGATGAAATGCCACGGTTTACCATAAATTTCGACAATGGCTTTGATGATTACTGGATGACAGAATATCTAGGCAGCATAGAAGACCTGACCCTTCAGGCCTCAGAAGTAGAGGATGCTCGTTGGGTTAATAAGGAGGAGTTAATGGCCTTGGTGGACCAGGGTGTTTTTGTACCCTACTTTTTCATCCATCAGATTTTTGACTTATATAAACGTAAGGGAGCCATACACGACCCTGAATAAAAGCAAGCACCCATATTGGGTGCTTGTTTTAGGTGTTACAATAGGTCTTGAGAACTCTCTCATGGGGCCTGGGGGCTTGTGTGTATTTTGTCTGAAGCTTCTTATAATCATAGGGGGCTTGAAGGGCCTTGTTTAAGTCATCTAGTGGGTCTGTATTACCAGAGACAGCCTCTCTTAGGGCCAGGTCTACCTGGTGGTTTCTGGGGATAATCCATGGGTTATGGACTTGCATGATCCCTTTGGCTTGGTCATAGCTGTGCTCTTCTTCAAGACGCTTCAACCAATCTTGAGTCCAGTCAGCCAGGACAGCTGGTAGAGACTGGGGAGATGAGGACAAGACCATAAAGGTATTGGTATAGTCCAGCTTGTGGTCAACCATAAGGGATAGGAGTCTTTGGATTAAGGACATATCCCCTGGATGGCTTGCCTTGAGCCCAATTTTTTTTGACATTTTCTCATAATAGGCCTTGTTATAGGCTGGTCCAAAGGTATCCATGAGGTCATTGGCCTTTTTAATTTGCTCCTCCTTGTCTCCTTCAAAGAGGGGATAGAGGCATTCAACAAGGCGACTGAGGTTCCATAGGGCCATATTAGGCTGATTCTTATAGGCATACCGGCCCTGGGTGTCAATGGCTGAAAAAACTGTATTAGGGTGGTAGTCATCCATAAAGGCACAAGGCCCATAATCAATTGTTTCTCCTATGACGGACATGTTATCTGTATTCATGACCCCATGTATGAATCCCAAAGCCTGCCATGAGGCAATCAGATGAGCCTGACGATCAAGGACCGACTGGAAGAGAGCCTCATAGGGATTAAGGCTAGGATCAAGATCCTTGAAGTGGTGGTGAATCATATAATCAGCCAGGGCCTTAACGTGGTCTAGGCCATGAACTGCTGCATATTGAAAGGTTCCGACACGAACATAGGACTGGGATAAACGACATAAGATGCCACCAGGTTCATATTGGGTTCGTCGAACCAGGTCACCTGTTCCTATGACAGCCAAACTTCGGGTCGTAGGAATACCTAAGTGGAACATGGCTTCACTGATCAAATACTCTCTGTACATAGAGGACAGGGTTCCGCGACCGTCTCCCCTTCGGGAGTAAGGGGTTGGACCAGCCCCTTTTAATTGCAGGTTCCATAGGCCTTGATCTGGATCCCTAAATTGGCCTAGCAGGATAGCCCGACCATCTCCAAGGATATTGAAGTGGCCGAACTGGTGGCCGCCATAGGCTTGAGCCATGGGGCGATCTCCCTCTTTTAGGTGATTGCCTGCTAAAAAGCCTGTAACCTCATCAGCTTCTATGTTTAGACCCAATTGAATTATCAAGTCTTTATTCATAAGTTTTATCTTGGGCTCTGTTACCGGACTGGGGTCAACAAGAGCATAAAGTTTCTTGGGTAAGTCTAAGTAGGGGTTTACCCAGGGTATGGTTGTTTTGATCATAAGTACCTCCTTGTTTTAATTCTATACTAAAACAGTAGAATAGTAAATCGACTTAATAAAACCATAAGAAAACCCCTCCTCATTATGAGAAGGGGCTAAGTTTACTCTTGGTCAGATGGTGGATCTTGACTTTCATTCTCTTGTGGATCCTGGTCTTGCTCTTCCAGGGTTCGTCTTAAGATTTCCTCTTTTTGTGTCTGAGGTTTAGTTACAAAGAGAACATTGTACTCTTCTGGTAGGATAACTGTACCATCTTCAAAGGTGATTGTTCCATCGATTCCCATGGTTGAACCCATAGGGATAAAGATAAACTCACCATTATGCAGGAGAAGGTTGTAGTCTCTGATAAACTCAATTTGACCAACACCTACAGTTTCAATCACACGATCATAAGTTGCAACCTCTTCATCATCAATTTCGATGTACTCGTATTCATGAATGTCACATACTTCTGTCGGTACAATATACATGTGGTCGCTGGTTAGAAGAGGATTGCCCCACTTGTCAGTGATGTTCTCATAGTCATAAGGGGTAAGTCGTGTTCTGAACACAGCTTCTTCAGTATTTTCGCAGTACTCATTTGCCAGTTTAGGTTCCTCGTGATCAAGACAAATTGTAACCTTAACATGAGCGTCATCAACATCTGTTGGTGCTGTGTTTGGCAAGAAGATTTCTTGGTAGACCTGAGAACCTTCAGGATCCAAGTAAGACAGTTCGCTTGGTCGCTTACCTGAAACAGCATCAACACTGACCTTTACGAGGCCACTAGGCTCTACAAAGGGCTTGTCTTCTAGGTCCTTGTGGAGCTCTAACATGATTTTCTTCCAGAAACGTGCAGGCGACAGGGAGTTTTCATCCATCTTAAGCTTAACATCATTACCGAACCAAACAGCTCCAGTATAGTAGGGCGTATAGCCTACAAAGGTAACATCCTTGTTGTCTGATGTTGTCCCAGTTTTACCAGCCATGGTCATGGTTTTCATGTTGGCAGCGTTAGATACACCTGTTGTAACAGCAGAAACCATCAAGTCTTGCATGATATAGGCAAGCTGCTCTGTCATGACAACTCTTTGTTCAGGTTTATTTTCAACGATGACATTACCATCTAGGTCTGTAATCCTACTCACTACGATAGGCTTAGTATATACCCCTTGGTTAGCATAGGTTGCATAGGCTGCAGTGAGCTCTAGCGGACTGATACCTTGTGACATACCACCTAGGGCAAGGGCTGCAGCGTTTAAGTCATTGACACCACCTTCTTCATCTATGGTGGTAATTCCTAAGTTCTTCAAGTGACTAATGATAGCATCCGTACCGACTCTTTGGGCCAGGTCTACAGCAATAACATTGACAGAATCTTGTAGGGCCTGTCTCAGGGTCTGACGTCCATGGTATTTGTATTGGTGGTGGTCATACCAGTTGTGTGGCCATCTGACATCAGGTGTGTCCTTGTTTAAGAATAAGGGAACATCATCCATTACCGTGGCTGCTGTGTATTCACCACTAGCAATAGCAGCTGTATAAGCACCAATAGGTTTAATAGACGAACCTGGCTGGTGGGGTGAAAGGGCGCGGTTGAAGATATTCTTACCTTCTGCATCTCGTCCACCAATGATGGCTTTTATTTCACCAGTATTATGGTCCATTAGAACAAAGGCTGACTGGGGTTGGATAACCCCTCTCTCGGTGATGTAGAAATTGATCCCATTATTGCTAGCAATTGGGTCAACTAATAGGTCGCCATTATCAGCTTCTTGGAAATAGTTTGGATAGTCTACAAACATTTGCTTGTCTATAACTAGGTTACCATCAACCTTTGAAGTGTACTCTCTTGGAATCATGACTTCACGACCCTTGAAGGTGTACATGCCAGAAAGGCGATAGTACTTTCTACCGTCGATGTATTGAAGGATTTCATCTCCCTCATTGTGAATGAACATGTCTTCCATCTCAACTTGAACACCAACTTCTTTTTGATAGAACCTAAAGCCCTTGTTGGCTAGGATGACAAGGTCATCATTTTCGTTGTAATAGTATGAGCTATTGGCCACGATCATTTGGCCTTCTTCGTTGATTAAGGAATCTCTCTTGTAAAGACGTGTTTTACCTGTTTCATCATCAACAATATTGCCATTGGCATCCAGTAAGACGGTTGGTCTAGGGAATTGACTGGCATCTGAAATCAAGTTCAATTCACTTAATCCACTTTTGATATTAATAACATCATCATGGAAGGTGCCATAAGCATAGTATGACTTCTCAAAATCTTCCTCAGTTAAAGAGGTAGCAGCGATTAAGGCGGCCAGGGTTTTTGAACCCACAACACCATCAACGTAGAGTCCCTCTTGTTCTTGGAAGAGCTTAACAGCATCATAAGTTACATCATCGTAGTTATCTGTAAAGAGGGTAGCATTGTAGATGCCTTCTACCGTTTTTTGAATATCCAAGTCGATAGTTGACTCTATGATGTAGCCCCTACTATACAATAAGGCCATAGCCTCTTGAACAGTAACCCCTTCATGGTCTGCAAGAAGCTGGGCTGCTTCATCCCTAACCATATCTCCAAAGAAGGATGTGATTTCATCCCCTTGGTCGATGCTTGGTCTGATATAATCAATAACTTGTTCATTTCTCAGCATGTACTCAGCTTCAGTAATCATATCGTTGTTGTACATGTCTTTTAATACTTTTTCAAATCTCGCTTGAGAACTAGGGTTAAAGACAAGGGTGTAGATAGGATCGTTATCATCATAAACAATATGATCCTCCCTAACTTGGTCCTTAAAGAGCCTAGAGATGGGTGCATAGGCAGCTGGTGATTTTGGAATACCAGCTAGGATTACAGACTCAACTAGGTTAAGGTCCTTGGCATCCTTTGAAAAATAGAAGTTGGCTGCCGACTCAACACCATGAAGCTTAAGACCGAAAGAGATCTTATTTAAGTAGCCCCACATAATCTGGTCCTTAGAAAGGGTTCTTTCTAGGATGATAGCATAGTAGGCCTCTTGGATTTTCCTTTCCATAGAGTGTTCACCACTTAAGTAAAGGTTCTTTGCCAACTGCTGGGTTATAGTTGAGGTTCCCTTAGGATCTGATTGGGTCAGGTAGGCATCTCTAATGGAACCCAGTAGTCGCATATAATTGAAGCCCTTATGGTCAAAGTAGGTCTTGTCTTCTAGGGCAATGATAGCATTGATCATGTTTTCATTGATATCCTCAAACTCAATCATTTCACGGCGACCATCATCCCCAAAGAGGGTTTCAAGCAGGTTACCATTTTGGTCAATAATTTTTGAGTTTTCAGTTAAGGAACTCTCAATGGTTGAGGGATCAATAATAGGGGTCGCATTAACGATATCTAGAACCTCATTGCAGACATAGACTCCGGCGATACATCCTGCTAGAACGAGTAGGAGTACTATGTTTGAAAGGACAATAAATATCCCATGTAGTAGGTTTAAAAGTGGACTTTTAAACTTTCTTTTTTTACTTTTACGCTTATTGGTTTTATCACCTGTTGCCTTCTTAACTTTTTTCTTCTTTGATCTTTTGAATAAAGGCAAGTTTTTTATTTTATCCACGAATGGATTAGATTTACTTGGCATTATATCCTCCTTAAAATCTGTTCATCACGTCAGATTATACCACAGCTTAGGGAAATATTTAAATTTAAGGTCTTATTATCACAGAATTTTAATAAAAAAAAGTGGTTGGTGTAAACAGATTGTAATAAGTAATCTATCAAAAATGTGGTAAGATACAGGTAACCAGGTAATAGAAAAGAAGGTGATTGTATGATTTTAAAAGAACGTGTAAATAATGATGAACAACAAAGAGCAGTGCTTGTTGGCTTTAATCATAACAATAAAAAGGGTGATATTTTTATTGAGGAATCTATGGTTGAGTTAAAGGAGTTAACTGAGGCTGCTGGAGGTATTGTTTTAGAGTCAATGATTCAAAACAAGGCGGCCATTGATGTTCGCTATTATATAGGAAAAGGAAAAGTTGAAGAAGTGAAAATGGCAGTGGATGCCTTAGATGCAAATATGGTGATCTTCAATGATGAATTATCTGGTGCTCAAATGAGAAATCTTTCAGAAGCATTGGATACCAAGGTAATTGATAGGACCACAGTTATCTTAGATATTTTTGCTAAAAGAGCAACAACTAAGGAGGGCAAGCTCCAAGTAGAACTGGCCCAATTAAAGTATAGACTACCAAGACTGATAGGTTTTGGTGCAGCCCTTTCAAGAGTAGGGGGATCGAGTGGTGGTGCTGGTGCTGGTATTGGCAATAGAGGACCTGGTGAACAAAAGTTAGAGCTGGACCGCCGTCGAATTAATGATAGAATTACAGAGATTAGAAGAGAATTGGAAGGCGTTAAGAAGAATCGTTCCGTTCAAAGAGCCAAGAGAAAGAAGTCAAGTCTACCGATTGTTGCCCTTGTAGGCTATACAAATGCTGGCAAGTCAACGGTGATGAACTATTTTGTAACTCAGTCTGGTGAGGACCAGGAGAAGGTTGTGTTTGAGAAAGACATGCTCTTTGCAACTCTTGACACGGCCAATCGACGTATAGACCTGCCAGGTAATAAGTCTCTGATCCTAACAGATACAGTCGGTTTTGTATCAAAATTACCCCATAACCTTGTAGAGGCCTTCAAGGCCACCCTAGAAGAGGTAACTGAGGCTGATATGCTGGTTCATGTGGTGGATGCATCTAATGAAAATTATGACATGCAGATTGCCGTGACAGAAAAAGTCTTAAAGGAACTCGGAGTTGATGCACCGTCAATTTATGCATTCAACAAGATAGATCGAGTGGATGTTGCAGCCTTAAGAAAGCTCTATCCTGATGCCTTGATGATTTCAGCCAAGTTTGGAACCAATATGGACCAGGTGATTGAAGCCATCAAAGACCATGTCTTTAATGATGTGAAGCAAGTGAACATGTTGATACCCTATGCTGATGGTCAGGTACTATCTTACATGAATGACCATGCCCATATCTTGAGTGAGGAATACACGGAAAATGGAACCCTTATTGAGGTAGAAGTATCGCAAATGGACTTTGATAAGTATCAAAAATATGTACAAATGTAAGTTGAACCACTCCTAGGAGTGGTTTTCTTTCTTTAGCAATCCTGGCGATTAGGACAAATGTCATGTTTTCTTTGTGAAGAATTGACAAAGAGTATTCACAATCTTGTTAATTTTCTAGGTAAGGGACCTAAAATATCTTAGAATAAAAGGGTAAAAGGGACCCCTATGTTTAGTGTGATGAAAAAACAGGTATAAATGAATGAGCTTAAGGGTGGTTCGGTTTGATATAAAAACTTATCAATTCCTTGTCTTTTGATGTTGACTTTTACTCATGTCACATTATAATGATATTGTACAATGTATACAATTGAAGACGGAGGAATAGAATGGAAAAGAAAATGGTACCAGTAGGTCTATCAAACAGACATGCTCACTTAAGCCAAGCAGACATCGATGTTTTATTCGGTGAAGGTTATGAATTAACAAACATGAAAGACTTAAAGCAACCAGGTCAATACGCATGTGAAGAAAAAATCACTGTTGTTGGTCCTAAGGGTTCTTTAACAATGCGTGTTTTAGGTCCTGCAAGAAATCAAAGTCAAATTGAGATCTCTTTAACTGAAGGTTTTGTATTAGGGGTAAAACCACCAGTAAGACAATCAGGTGACTTAGCAGGTTCTCCAGGTGGAAAACTTGTTGGACCAAAAGGTGAAGTTGAAATCAGTGAAGGTATTATTGCTGCATCAAGACACATCCATATGCACACAAGTGATGGCGAGCGTTTTAACATCAAAGATAGAGACGTTGTAAATGTTGAGTTTGGTGGCGAGCGTGGTGTTGTGTTCAAGAATGTATTAGCTAGAGTTAATGAAGCATTCGCACTTGAGTTCCATGTAGATATTGATGAAGGTAATGCTGCTGGTTTAAAAAATGGAGATGAAGTAGAAATCATCTCATAAAAAATCTAGGAGTGATGACATGAATTTAGCAAAGTATATTGACCACACAATTTTAAAGCCAGACGTTCAAAAAGAAGCTGTTGTAAAAGTTTGTGATGAAGCCAAGGAACATGGATTTTTCTCAGTATGTGTAAACCCATACTACGTTCCATTAGTAAGTGAATTATTAGAAGGTACAGATGTAAAAGTAACTTCTGTAATTGGTTTCCCTTTAGGACAATCAACAACTGAAATCAAAGCTTTAGAAACTAAGCGTTCTATTGCAGATGGTGCTGATGAAATTGATATGGTTATCAACGTATCAGCCTTAAAAGATAAGGACTATGATTTTGTTCTTAAGGATATTAAGGGTGTTGTTGACGCTTTAGAAGGTAAGGCGATTTTAAAGGTAATTATTGAAACTTGTCTTTTAACTGATGAAGAAAAGATCAAGGCATGTGAATTATCAAAAGAAGCAGGCGCTCACTTTGTTAAGACATCAACTGGTTTCTCAACTGGTGGTGCAACTGTTGAAGATGTTGCCCTAATGAGAAAGACTGTTGGCCCAGAATTGGGTGTTAAAGCATCTGGTGGCGTTAGAGATGCAGCTGGTGCTAAGGCTGTTATCGAAGCTGGAGCGACTCGTATTGGTGCTAGTTCATCAGTTGCAATCGTAACAGGTGGCGTTGCCGAAGGTAACTACTAAGAAATTTGGAACCACTTTTAAGTGGTTCTTTTTTTACGCATAAAGGCTCTTATCCTCAGATAAGAGCCTTTTATTAGTGGGTGAAAGTAAGCAGCCAATTAATTTTCTCAGATGCCTGGAAACGGGTGTAATCCAATTTACATACTATGTGAAGCTTTTGAATACCATCCGGCTTGATATGGAAGATCAGAGTAAATCGACTGTCCTTATGGAACTGGTCCTTTAAGGAGGTGTAAAAGACTAAGACTTGCTCATGAAGCTGGTCCTTTTTCTCCTGAGGGACATCCATATGGTCAAGCCAGGCTATTAGACCCTGATAGGCTTCATCCAAGTTAAAGTCCAAGCTGACCCTGTCTTCCATATAAGAGACATGCCAATGGTCAAGGCTAGCCTTGTGACTGTAAATTAAAGTCTGGTGGAAGGTATCCTTTTGATAAAGTCCACTTGTTAAGACGATGTCATAGAGGGTGGTCAATAAATCATGATCACTGGTGATCTGACCACCTCGGAAGTCATAATCAACTTTAACGTTCCTGTGGTCAATAATGGCAGCATCCCCCATGGTGAAGAGGCTGAACTCCCCAGAGTGGCCCTCAATGTCCAAGTGACCCAGACTGTTAATGAAGTGAGTCTTCTTGTGGTTTCTTTTGTAGACGTGGCCACACAGCCAGGTTACTAGGAGGATGGAGATTAGAATAATGATAAAGGTGCGTAAGTTCTTTTTGTAAGTCATAAAGTCTCCTACTTAAGTTTGTATTTTTTTCTATAGTATAGGTAGTGATAACCATAGTTAATTATAAACCCGAAGAGGTTAAACGCCATAAAAGATACCAGCCATTTATAGAGGTCCCTGCTGTACACAGAAAGGAGCATCTGGTCCAGGAGCTTTAAACTCCAATAAAAAGGTGACAGCTTTGAGGCCCAGAGGAAGTTGTCTGCAATAAGTTCAATAGACCAGAAGGCGCCACCGACCAATCCCAGTAAAAAGAGAAGGGGGGCGATAAAGCTCTGGTATCTGTTTTTGTAGTCAATCATCCGAGTCATAAGCATGGTCAAGTTGATTAAGAAAATATAGACCATGGTGTAAGTGAAGACCAAGAGCAGGACTTGTCCAACCTCAAAAACCTTGAAGGTATATATGATAAAAATCATTTGACACAGGGCTAGGGCTAAGCCTGTTATAAAGAGGCTCAGCCATTGACTTGTAAAGAGTTCTCTCCTTGTATAACCCGCTGTAATCAGACGGTCCTCTATGCCCAGGGTCTTACCATCGATTAAGTGGCTATTGGCAAACAAAAATACAAAAGAGAAAACAACCAAGGAAAAGCCAAAGGTGATGTGACTCTTTAGAATTCCTTGTATATCCATGGTCTCATCCAGCTTGGAGTCTGGTTGACGGACGGTTGATTGAACAGTCATTTCAAAGGTGTTACTATCCAAGAGGCTATAGCCCATGGCTTCGACCTTTTTAAAAAGATTATCCAAATCATACTTTTCCTCATACTTGAGGATGTAGTTGGCAGCATGATACACAGAGAGATCAGAAATCATGGTTGCAGCAACAATATCCCCCAGGGCAGGTGCTATTGTTGACTTGTCCAGATAGACCAGGTCAATACTACCCTCGTATAAGCCAGACTTTAGCTTGGCCTCAAAGCCATCTTTGATTAAGAAAAGTGCTTCAATCTTATTGCGGTTTAGGAGTTTTTTCCCTTCTTCTAGATTATATGAGACAAGATTTAATGACGGATGTTTCTTCAAGTTTTCCACAAGCTTTTGAGAGAGCTGTGTTTGGTCATAATCGACAACCCCTATGGGGACCTGGTTAACGTCTTCATAGTTAGTGAATATTAGGGTGAAGAATACATAAAAAACAAGGGGGAATAGGATTGAAAAGCCGAGTAGGGTCCTATTCTTGAAAAATATACGGTTGTAGGTTTTAACGAGGGGGCTTATTTTTCCCATAGACCCTCCTTTTTATACATGAAAACTTGTAGGCCAATAAGACCCACGATGCCTATAAAGATCCAACTACAGGTGATATAAAACTCTCTGGGTAGATTCTGACCATTAAGGTATAGACAGGCTCTTAGCATCCAGTAATTGGGCGTTAGACTTGATATATCTTGAATGAACTTTGGCATGACCTGGATAGGAATGAAGTGGCCTCCAAGTATGCCAAGAACCAATGTAGTAAGGGTGGAAATCAGTAAGCTGATCTCCTTCTTCGGAAATAGTAGGCCCAGGGTCATAGATAGGTTGATAAAGAACCAGGCGACCAAGGATAAGAACAAAAACATGCGACTGGTCTCTAGTAGACCAAGGGTTTGGTTGTAATACTGAACGGCCAGGGTCAGGGGTAAGACCAGGATCACCAAGTTGATATACATGACCAGAGACTTACTGAATACAAACTTTGCAAAAGATTGTGAACTGGTCTTGAAGCGTTGAAGGCAGTTGCTTTTTAACTCATCTGTGATGAGAGAGGCGCCTGATGTTGCCACAAAAATAATCATTAGAAGTATAATTGCATATGTGAAATAAGCATTTGATGTTGCTGAGGGGAAAGTTTCCTCAACTTGATGTTCAAAAATAGCATTTCGGTTGAGAGCTGTTAAGACCATATTGACTGAAAAGGCCTCGTTAATTGCTTCAACCTCCTCCTCCCTGAGGCCCTCCTGATCAAGTACCTGGTGGAGGCTATAAATCCCTACATCTACAGCCTTAATAAAAGTTGAATAACTGGCCATGATGTTTTCAAGCAGTGTATTTTGTAAGGGATAGTTGGGATTGAGGGTGATATTAATGGGTGTATTTCTAAAGCGGAGGAGGCTATTGGTAAAGTCCTCTGGGATATAAACAATGGCACTTAGGACGTCTTCCTGGTACATATGGTCTATTGTAGCCTGGTCAGATACCGTTACCTCAAACAAGGACATGAATTCCTCATTGTTCTTAAAGTGGCCCACTAACATCTTACTGAGTCGACTATCCTCTTGGTCTACAATTCCAATGTGGACTTGATCGATCAGGCGTTGTTCTTTCATAAAGCCCTTAAATATAGTAGAGAATAAAAGAAATATTAAGATGAAACATAGGCCAACAGCCACTTGTTTTTTTATGTTGATAATTAGTTTGAAGTCTTTTTTGATGAGTTGATACATGGCTACCTCTTTTCTTATTTATAGTTTAACACAGAATAGGATTAGAACCTATATTTGCATGTCTTGTAAGAGAGGACAAAAGGATTCACCTGACTCTGGCCTTGTGGTATAATAGTTAGGAAATGAGGTGACTTATGATTTATAGAAGCACAGGTAATAATACTGGATGCATAGTTCTATTGGTTATTCTAGCAATGATGCTGGTACTATTCAGGTATATATTTGTTTTATTATTGAAGACACCATTGGGCTTAATCATTCTCTTGTATATATTATACCGTTATATTAGAAGGTGGTATATTGGGCGACGTTATAATGGGCCTACAAGAGACAGTAGTGAAGATTTGGGGCCTGAAATTGAAGTTGACTACCAGGCATATGATGTGGATTACGAAGAATATAAGGATGAGTAATTTTTTTGTACTAGGTGTTTTTAAAGGTTGTCTATGGGTATAATACTACCAAAGATAGATAGGAGTAATAAATGATGTTGTTTAATGACGAACCCTTAGAATTTTTTGAAGAAGAAATAGAGGAAAATATATTAGATTCGGGCAAATGGAATGTCTTGATTGTTGATGACGAGAAAATTGTTCATGAGTCTACAAAAATGGTCTTACATGATTTTACCTTTGAAAATAAAAAAATCAATTTTTTGTGTGCCTACAGTGCAGAAGAAGCCAAGACCATCTTAAGAGATACACCTGATATAGCAGTTGTACTTCTGGATGTCGTAATGGAAAAGGATGACTCAGGTCTAGAACTTGTGAAGTATATTCGTGACGACTTGAAGAATACCTTTATCAGGATTGTTCTTAGAACAGGCCAGCCAGGCCAGGCACCTGAAGAAGAAGTTGTTATCAACTATGATATCAACGATTATAAGATGAAAACAGAGTTGACCCTACAGAAACTCTTAACAACGATCGTCTCAGCGCTAAGATCTTATAGTAATCTTATGGCCCTTGAGTTTAACAGAAAGGGTCTAGCGGATGTATTAGAAATAGAAAATGACCTTTACGAGATTCATAATATTAATATATTTGCTGAGATGCTCTTAACACGAGTAAGGTCCCTGTATCCACTAGGGCCGGATAGTTTTTATATTAGGACCTATACAGAGGACCAAATTAAGCACTACAATGTTATAGCAGCAACAGGCAAGTATGCAGACTTAAAGGGCAAGGACCTGACAGGAGACCTATTAGAGGAAATTCAACCCATGATGAACCAGGCCAAGAACGATCATGGTAAGCATAATACCCTTGATGCCTTCTTGTCCTATTATAAGAGTATAGATATTATTGAGAACTATATTTATTTTAATGGATATGAAAAGCTCAACTTGTCAGAGAAGAATTTATTTGAGATTTTGATTTCTAATCTGACGGTTGCTGTAGACAATATAGCCCTCAATGACAAGTTGGTCCAGACTCAATCAGAGCTGATCAATAGATTATCTGAGGTAATAGAAGTTAGGTCTGAAGAAACTGCAAGCCATGTCAAGCGGGTTTCAGAAATTGCATATTTGCTAGGAAGTTATGCAGGTCTTGATGAGGAAACAACAAGTCTGCTGAGACTGGTAGCTCCCCTACATGATGTTGGAAAAATAGGTATACCAGAAAGTATCCTTAACAAGCCAGGCAAGTTGACTGACGAAGAGTTTACTATTATGAAGGGCCATGCCATGATTGGCTATAGAATTCTTAAGGGATCTGGCTTAGACATACTAGAAACGGGTGCCCTTATAGCCAAGGAGCATCATGAATACTGGGATGGTAGTGGCTATCCCCAAGGTCTAAAAGGAGAAGAAATTCACATCTTTGGTAGGATTACCATTATTGCAGATGTCTTTGACGCCTTGAGCCATGATAGGGTTTATAAGAAGGCCTGGCCTTTTGAAGAGGTCATTCAGTTTATGAAAGACAAAAGTGGCAAGATGTTTGATCCCAACCTGATTAAGATCCTTCTAGAGCACGAAGATGAAATAAAAGTATTATATGGAAACGACTAGGGTCGTTTCTTTTTTTTGCAAACGTGTTTATAATGCACCAAAGTAGTAGTTATTCTCATGAAAAAAAGTTATAATCTATTGGAATGTATAGTGAAAATGTGTCCAAGAATCCCCTGAGTTGATTGTCTTGGACACATCAATAGTGTAAACTAACAATGAGGTGACTTTGAATGAAGATTAAGTTAAACGAACAAGTGATTGAATGCCCTTTTGATAATTTTCTGGAGGTGCAAAAGCACTACTATCCTGAGACGGATATATGGATCTATAATGGCTTCCCTATGAAGGAAGATTGTCCCCTAAAAGAGGGTGACCAAGTCTTCTTTATTAAGAGAGGAGAACACCCCAGTCAGGCAACCATGGAGCAAGCTCTTGTATCAAGGCATACGCCAGGTGTCCATGATAGGGTTAAGGCTACTACAGTCGCTATTTGTGGCTTGGGCGGCCTTGGATCTAACATCGCAATCATGCTGGCAAGGTTGGGCTTTAAAAAACTAATCTTAGCAGATTTTGATATTGTTGAACCGAGTAATCTTAATCGTCAGCAGTATTTTGTTAACCAATTGGGCATGTTTAAGACCCAGGCCCTGAAAGAAATCCTTGAGGATGTTAATCCATACATAGATATTGAAGTTCACAACCTCTATATTGAGTCCCACCATGTGAAGGACTTGTGCCAGTCAGCTGATATAATTGTTGAGGCTTTTGACAATCCAGCTGCCAAGGCCATGCTTGTTTCTGAAGTCTTATCCAATATGCCAGACAAGTATATGGTTGCAGCATCTGGACTAGCAGGCTTTGGGTCAAGTAATGAGATTGTGACCAAGAGAGTGAAAGAGAAGTTTTATTTGATAGGAGATGATGTGTCTGCAGCGGGTCCTGGTTCAGGACTCATGGCTCCTAGAGCCAGTCTAGCTGCTGCTCATCAGGCCAATATGGTTTTGAGACTAGCAATGGGTATTGAAGAGGTGTAGAGATGAAAAAGGTAAGTTGGGCTGTAATAGTTGTATTGATTGGACTTGTAATGGTTGCCTGTAATTCACAGGCAACAACAAGTAATGACCCTGTTGAGTTTATGCTGGAACCCAATACCATTACGGTTGAAATAGCAGAAAAGCAGGCTCAGGACTTAACAGTTGCTTATGAATGGGTACCTTCTAGACGACACGTTAGTATACTTTCTGTGGGAGATATTATGGCCCATAAGGTTCAACTAGACACAGCGTGGAGCCAGGAAGGCTATGACTTTACAGACCAGTTTGCCGCCATCGCTCCTGTTATTCAATCAAGAGATTTTGCCATTGGAAACATTGAGACAGTTTTTGCAGGAGAGGCAGCTCGATATAGTGGGGCCAACATGATTTTCAATTCACCGGATAGCCTTGCAGAGGCTGTTAAGGAAGCGGGGTTTGATATCCTAACAACTGCCAATAACCACTCATTAGATAGGGGCTACCTGGGTATAGAAAGAACCATAGAGGTCTTAAAGGCCCTGGATTTGAAGTATACAGGAACAGCTCGAACCCAGGAAGAAGCTGATCAGATTCTAACCTTTGAAGAAGATGGTATTAGCTTTGCCCTCCTATCTTATTCCTATTCTACAAATGGCTGGCCCATGCCAACCGGTCATCCCTATGCCCTTAATATGATTGATGACGATAAAATTGTAGAGGATATTAAAAGAGCTAGAGCCCTTGGAGTAGACTTTGTATTGGTTGCACCCCATTGGGGGCTAGAGTACCACCTGGATGAAAATATCCACCAGCAAAGATTAACTGAAAAGATGTTCTTTGCCGGTGCAGATATAGTCCTTGGTAGTCACCCCCATGTCATTCAACCCTTTGAACATAAGAAGATGGTGGATGCTAGTGGCCAGGAAAGAGACAAGTTTATTATCTATTCACAGGGGAACTTTATCTCAGGGCAAATGACCTATCCAAGGGCTATTGGCATGCACATAACCTTTGACTTTTTAAAGATTAATGATGGTCAGGCTTATGTGGACGAGGTATCGGTTATGCCTACTTATGTGGAATACAAGAAGGTTAACAATATCAGACATATGAGGATACTAGATACCAGTAAGGCAGTAGAGGCCTACGAGGCGGGTCAGTTGGACATTTCTGAAGGACTGGCTAGGGACTTAACTACTTACAAGGAAGACTTTGTAGCCCATATTGCATCAAAATCAGACTTTGAACCCTACTTAAATGACCGTGGGGATTACGTTATATACAAAAAAGAAAATTAGGAGATCATGAATGAACATATTGTCAGCAGACTTAATATCTAAGGCTTACTCTGAGAAGAAGCTGTTCCAGCAAATAAGTTTTGGTATAGACCACCAGGATAAGATTGGCTTGATTGGTGTTAATGGTACAGGGAAGACCACCCTCTTAAAATGCCTGGCCCAAATAGAGAGCCTTGATGAGGGAAAAATAACCCTAAGGAAGGATATGGTGGTTAAGTACTTGGCCCAGAATCCAGTTTTTGATATGGAGACGTCGGTTCTGGAGAACTTGTTTAACTCATCTAATGAGAAGTTAGACATCCTAAAGTCTTATGAGGAAGTGTTAAACTCAATGACCCTGGAGCCTGAGAATCCTTCTTATCAAAAAAGGTATGAGAAAATATTGGAACTCATGGATCAAAAACAAGTCTGGCAAGTTGAAAGTGAAATCAAGGGAGTCCTCAACAAGTTGGGGATAGAGAATATTCATGCCCCCATGAAGACCCTGTCAGGTGGCCAGGTAAGACGGGTGGCCATGGCCCAGGCCTTGATCGTACCTTCAGACCTCTTAATTTTAGATGAACCAACCAACCACATTGACAATGATACCATTGAATGGCTAGAGGACTACTTGAAGACGAGAAAGGGTGCCCTCCTAATGGTCACCCATGATCGTTATTTCCTGGATCGGGTCACTGATAAGATATTTGAACTCAACAAGGGACACATGAAGGTCTATGAGGGCAACTATAGCAAGTACCTTGAGGGTAAGGCCCAGGAAGTCATTGACCAGGCGGCCCAGGCCAGAAAGACCCAGGCCCTTTATGCATCTGAGTATGAATGGATCAAAAGAGGCTGTCGGGCCCGGTCAACCAAGCAAAAGTTTAGGGTCAATCGCTTTGAGACGCTTAAGGAAAGCGTTAAGACTCAAAAGACCCAAGAAATGTCCATCGATATGGGCCAGTCAAGGCTGGGAAAAACTATTATCGAGATGGACCACATTTCTAAGGCCTTTGATAAGCAGGTTGTAGATGCCTTTGAATACATCGTTCTTAGAAATGACCGAGTAGGGATTATTGGGCCTAATGGCAGTGGTAAGTCTACCCTATTGAAGATGATCTCTGGCGACCTTGAACCGGACTCAGGGCTTATAAAGATCGGTAAGACTGTAAAGGTGGGCTATTATAAGCAGGAGAACCTTGTCTTTAATGAAAACATTCGAGTGATTGACTACATTAAGGATACAGCAGAGTTTATTGAGAAAAAGGATGGAGAAAAGGTCTCTGCCAGCCAGATGTTAGAAACCTTCCTTTTCCCTCCAGAGGTTCAATACAACCATATATCCAAACTGTCAGGTGGTGAAAAGAGACGGCTCTACCTCTTAAAGATATTGATGGAAGCCCCTAATGTGCTCCTTCTAGATGAGCCGACCAATGACCTGGACATTACCACCCTGTCTATCCTAGAAGACTATATTGATGTCTTTAATGGGGCTGTTATTGCCGTTTCCCATGACCGTTACTTCTTAGACAAGGTGAGTGACAAGTTATTCGTTTACAATAAGGGGGGGAGGATTGATATCCACCCTGGTAACTACACAACCTACCTTGAAAACACCCATCGGTTTGCCAGCGACCAGGGACAGGTAGAGGAAAAGAAGCAGATCAAGGTCACTTCTAATGAGGTCCCTAAAAAGAATAAGCTGACTTATGGTGAGAAGTTAGAGTTAGAAACGATAGATGAGAAGATTGAAGCGACTGAGGGGCAGTTGATGGCCCTAGAGGAAGCCATGGAGGCTGCTACTTCTGATTACAGTCAACTGCAGAAACTCATGGAAGAAAAGAGTCAGGTAGAAGGGGACTTAGAAGGCCTATATGACCGCTGGACCTATCTGAATGAGAAAAATGAATCTTAACAAAGTATATATTTTATACATTCTAAATATTTGAATGCTATAATGGGTTACTAGGAGGCCCTATGACTCATAAGGAACTAAAAAAATATCTTCAAAAAGAAGTACAAAGAGATGTAGAAGAGCGTAAAACCATCGCTCAAAAATATAAGCGATACAATGGCTTTATGCTACTTATGTCCTTTTTCATATCTTTTTCAGTCATCCTGATCTTCATCCTCTTGTTTGATGACCAAGTCTTAAAACCTCAGGATGAACGAACCAATGAATACTTTACTGAAAAAACAGCCGTCGTTTCCTTGGAACTAGCAAGGTTATTCACTTGCGAGCCTGAAATGATGGAAACCCTAGCCTACTATGATGAGATGGCAGACCGGCTGGGCAAGTATGATATTTTGATGGTGGTACACAGTAGGACCCAGGGCTTACAGTATGCATCGGATGAGTTTTATAAGGAAGACTACGGTCGTAATATTCGTGTGACTATTGATCAATTCAGGGAAGGTTATGTGATTGAGAATCATAAGATTCCTTATGAGGACTACGAGATATTCTTCATGATCCCTAAGTCTGATGGGGCCATGATGCGTAGAACTTTCTTGATCTATATTGCTGCTATTTTCTTTGTAGCAACAGTGTTCAGATCAGGTTTTTCCCACACCATAATGAAACGGGTATATAAGAATATGGTTGCTCCCCTGGAAAAGCTCAAGCAGGGAACCCATCAAATTCGTTCTGGTAACTACGACCAGCCTATTTGTCCTGAAATCTACTACAATAGGGAACTCAAGGATACCTTCAGGGGCTTTGAACTGATGCGGCTACAACTTAAGGAGAATAAAAAGCTCTCCTCTCAGTATGAAGCCAATCGTAAGGAACTAATCTCTAATATTTCCCATGACCTGAAGACGCCTATAGCCTCAATTATTGGTTATGTTGAGGGGCTCTTGGATGGGGTGGCCAATACACCCGCTAAAAAGGATCGATACATGCAGATCATTTACAAGAAGTCCTTGGATATGAATCGCTTGATCAATGACCTGATTTTATTCTCTAAATTGGATGTTAATAAGCTGGCTTTTGACTTTGAAAGAACCAACTTCCAGACCTATATGGAAGGTCTATTTGAGGACTATGGCATAGAGATGCAGGAGAATGGTGTCCAACTGGTGTCCCGTTACCAATGTAAGGACAACCTTAATGTATTCATGGATGCCAAGCAGATGAGACGGGTCTTCAACAATATTATTGGCAACGCTATGAAGCACTTAAATAAGGATACCAAGGCTATTGAAATTGTCGTTTATGAGGACCAGCAGGATGTTGTCGTTAGAATATCTGATAATGGTATGGGTATACCAGAAGATAAGGTAGATCAAATATTTGATCGTTTCTACAAGGGAGATGCCTCTAGGAACACTGAAATTGGTAGTTCTGGACTGGGTTTATCAATCTCTAAGCAAATCGTCCAGGCACATGGCGGACGAATTTGGGCAACCAGCAAGATGGATGAAGGCACAATTATATACTTTACCTTGTCAAAAAAGGAGAGACAAAATGGCTAAAATATTAATTATAGAAGATGAAGAAAACATTGCAGAACTGGAACGGGACTATTTAGAGTCTAATGGTTATGAGGTTTCTGTAGAACACGATGGGGTCTTGGGCTTAGAGAAAGCCCTAAGTGAGACTTTTTCACTGGTGATTGTTGACCTCATGTTACCCAATATGTCTGGTTTTAGTATCATAAAGAAAATAAGAGAGCAAAAGGATATCCCCCTCTTGGTGGTATCAGCCAAAATAAAGGAAGTAGACAAGATTCGTGGTCTGGGTCTGGGGGCTGATGACTATATTACCAAGCCCTTTAGTCCAGGTGAATTGGTAGCCAGAGTACAGTCCAACTTGATGCGCTATAACCGTTTGGTGGGCAAGTCAGTAGAGGAGAGCAAGTTACAGGTCGGTGATCTAGAGATTGATCTATCGACTCATGAAGTGCGCTTGAAGGGAGACTTACTGGTCTTTACGACCAAGGAGTTTGAACTTCTAGCCTTTATGGCTCAAAATCCCAATGTTGCCTTTTCAAAGGACCGTCTTTTCTCAAGAATATGGGGAGCGGACAACTATGGGGATATTGCCACGGTAACAGTTCATATACAGAAAATCAGAAGTAAAATAGAAGAAGATTCTTCCCACCCTAAATACATTGAAACCGTGTGGGGTGTGGGATATAGATTTGTAGATTAAAATAGCCTCTGGCTATTTTTTTTTGCATAAAGCTTGCATAAACGATGAGTATTATGTATAATTATTCAAAATATAGAGGAGGTCCTTATGATAAGAGTTCAGGGAACCATGAATACATTTTACTTGATAGATGAAGATGTGAGAGATAAAGCTGTAAATAGCAAGATATTATGCTTAGATGGTACAGATGGTGTCCTTTATGCATCTCCCTCACAAGAGGGGTTGGCCAAGATGCATATTTATAATAGGGATGGATCAGAAGCCAATATGTGTGCTAACGGACTGAGATGCTTTGGCCGATATATACTCGACAAGTACCAGGTTGATGATGGACTCATAGAAACCAAACGACAGACCTATTACCTGTCTAAAGTCGAGGACTTCTATGGCTTAACAGGCATTCGGATTGGCTTAGACCAGGTTAAGAGGGAGAGTCACCTGGACCACGACCTGCTTGAAGTGGACCTTAACTTGAAGGGGTATTCGGTCTCAAACTTTCACTTGGTTAGTCAGACCCAGGAGCTGATAGACCATGAGAGCTTAAGTGAGCTGGGCGCCGTATGCCAAGACATGTATGAAGGAGGAATCAACCTAAATCTTTATAGGGTCTTAGGGCCAGGAATAGTTTATGTACGTACCTATGAAAGAGGGGTAGGTCTAACGGCTTCATGTGGTACTGGCATGACAGCTTCATGTCTGGATTATGCCTTAGGGCACGACTTTTTAGGAAAGGAAATTCTGGTCTACAATGATGGTGGCCTGGTAACCTGCCAGATTCAAAGACAAGGGATGAACTTCAAGGCTGATTTTACTGGTAACGCCACCTACATGACGGGTTCAGCATCTGATCAAGAGGCCTATGAAAGCTTTTATAGTTTAAGCAGGGAACATTTAAAGGCCCTGAATATCCAGGACCTTTAGGCTTATCCTATTTCATTATTAAGACTTGATGGGCAGGCTTGGGTCTTATCAATGATGTCATGACGGATGAGGCTAGGATCATACATGACTTGGGATAGGTTCTTGATGACTAATCGATCATCCAGGGTATTGCCCGTTCTCTTGTCTATGATTTTTAAGTGGACACGGTTGGTTCTGAAATAGCCATGGTCATTTTTATAGAAGGCGTGGTCCTTCTCATAAATATGGTAGGCCTTGTCTAGGGGCTGGTCACTTCTTAGTTCGCCTTCGAGATAGCGGTCTGATACAGATAGCTTGAGCTGGAAGACTTGGTCAGTGGGATTGTAAAAGCGATAGTCCAAATAGTTATACATAATGGACGTTCCCATACCAAAGGGTACCTGCCGTTTAAAGTCCGGAAAGAGGTCATACTTATGATGGTGGTGGTGTTCAACGATTTGGAGGGGACTATGGAGGACCATCCAGTGAATCAAGTTGGTCATCTGACACATACCGCCCCCAATACCAGATTGGGCCCTGCCACTTTTGATGAGGACTCCTTCTTTAAAGCCCTTACGTTGATTAATGGGCCCCACCAATTGCCAAAATGAGAAGGTTTCCCCTGGTTTTATGAGGATACCATCTAGTCGTGGAGCAACCTTTTTAAGGTTGTCTTTTTTATTTTCCTGTAAATGAATGTCCGTATTGCCAAGTTTCCTTAGTAGAAGGGACTTGTGGGTGTAAATTTTGTGGTCCAGGCTAGGGCCGTAAGACCCGGATAGGCTGGATGCTTGAAGAAGGTTTTTAAATCGCCTCTTCATGCATTCTTTCTCTAGTGAAATCTTGTAGGTGATGGGGTGGATTTCACAAAAAAGTTTTCGTTTCATATGGTCTCCTTATCTCTCAACTGACTTCATTATAAAAGAAATAACTTCCAAATGCTAGGCTCAGTTTGATTTTCAGTCCCCTTAAAAGGGGGCCCTGGACCTGTATTTTAAGGGCTTCTATAGATTTTGAAAAAAAACTGTGCAATAATTGAGTCAAACGGGAACTTTTTAAGACAAGGTCCCGTCCTATAGGTATACCTGATGAAGGGAGTGAATAATACGTTGGTAGATGAAAAGAAATTGATCAAGCAAAGCATAAGCGGAGATGTGAGTAGTTTTGAGCAATTGATTAACCAATATCAAAAGATGGCATATAATGTGGCCTACCGAATCATGGGCAATGAGGAAGACGCCAAGGACATGACTCAAGAAGCCTTAATTAAGGTGTATAAGAAGCTAAAATCCTTTAGGATGGATGCATCTTTTTCCACTTGGTTATATAGAATTGTAATGAATACTTGTAAAGATGAGTTAAGAAAAAAGAAGATGAAAGTAGTCTCAATTGACCAAAGTTTTGACACAGGTGATGGTGAGGTTCAAATGGACCTAGAAGACGAAAAACTGGGACCTGAGGATAAGTTGATTCAGAAGGAAACCCAAACTATGGTTCAGGAAGCCTTGAACCAACTACCAGAAGCCAACCGAATAGTCTTGGTCCTAAGGGATATAGAGGGCATGTCTTATGATGAGATATCTGAAGTCCTTCAGTTGCCCAAGGGAACAGTCAAATCTAGAATTAATCGAGGCCGACAGGGTTTAAAAGAAGTAATTATGCAAAATAGAAAAACACAAGAAAGGAGGTTAATCCATGAAGTGTAATTATGTACAAGATAATATTGATGCATATATTGATGGTGAGTTAGGTGACGATACTCAAGCATTTAAAGCCCATCTAGAAACATGTGAGGCATGTCAAAAGATTTATGATGAGACAATGGAAATCAAGGCCCTCTTAAGTGATTTAGAACCTCTAGAACTGCCAGATGATTTTGAAAGCAGTTTACATGATAAGTTAATGGCAACCAAGGTCCTTCCTTTCTACAAACAACCCCTTGTGAAGGGAATTGGTTATGTATCGAGTATAGCAGCAGTTGGTGTGATAGCCTTCTTGTCTGGATTCAATATGACAGATGGTAATCAAGTTGACCTGGTGGCTAATGACTATGGAGATGCAGGCCTTATGGAAGTTAAGAGAGAAATGTTACCAGAGGATGACATGATGCCAGAATCGGCTGTCATGGATTCTAAGGACTACGACGATGAGGCTGAGGACTTTTATGAAGCAGGTATAACCAGTGATGTCAATGAGGAAGACGGTGTTGACATAACAACGACCTTCATGAATGGAGAGATGCCACCTATGGTAGCCATAAGTCTCTCACCTGAAGATCTTAAGGATGGTCTAGACATCTACTACTACCAAATCTCAAACCAGGTAAGCCAGAATGATATTAAAGACTTAATATCTAGGTTTAGTGTCAGCAAGTTTAGCCTAAGACCCATGGGTTATAGTTTCATCATAGATGAAGACCTTTATATGGACTTTAGAGAAGAATTGGCAGCCCGAGTAGAGTATTACCTGGATACATTAATTCATGTTGATGGAGGTTCAAGGGAACCTTTGTATAAAATTATAATTGAAATGAAGGAGGAATAGGAATGAAGAAGAGTATTTTATCTCTAGGTGCCTTGGCATTACTAGTGGTAGCAGTAATCTTTGCATCGCAAGGATTCTTATCAAATGAGGCAATGGCAGAGGACGCAGTTAACAAGGGGCTTGTATCGGTTAATGGTACAGGGAGTATTACCGTTAAACCTGATATGGGAACGATTACTGTTGGTGTTGAAACTGAAGATGCAGATGCCAGTGTAGCTCAAGCTGCTAATAAAGAAAAAATGGATGCAGTCATGGCTGCTTTAGAAGAGCTAGGTATTGCTGAAGATCAAATTAAGACGACTCAATATAGCATTTATGATCGTTACAACTACTTTGATGACAAGGATCCTGTAAAGTACTACTCAGTAACCAATAGTGTTCAAGTGACAATTTTGGATTTAGATATGGTTGGTCAAGTGATTGATGCTGTTACAAAGGCTGGGGCTAACCAAGTATCAAATATTACCTTTGGTATTTCAAACGAACAAGAAGTTTATGCTGAAGCCTTAAAACTAGCGATGGCAAGTGCTAAATCAAAGGCCAATGCCATTTTAGGTACTTTTGATAAAACAGCATCTGTTCCTTCTAAGGTTGTTGAGAGTGGTTATTCAGTAGGTGTTATGAGAGATACTTTCGAAATGGCGATGGCAAAGGATTCTACACCTATTAATCCTGGTACTTTAACAATCACTGCTAACATTACAGCAGAGTATGAGTACTAGAATCATAAATTTTCCTTATTATAGAGGAGCACCTGGAGACGGGTGCTTCTTTATTTGCCTTCTGATGAGACTTGACCAGGTTTTCCTCTAGAACGAGTGTTTCTATTTTCCTTTAAAATATGATAAAATAGGGAAGAACTTATGACAAGATCAACCCTTAACCGGGTCTAGAATAAAGGAGAAAAATATGACAATGTTAATGATCATTGATGGTAATAGTTTGATGAATCGTGCCTTCTATGGCGTCCCCCCTTTAAGTAATCGGGCTGGAATTCCTACCAATGCTGTGTATGGCTTTTTAAATATGATCAATAAATTGATAGATGCCTATGAGCCTACCCACTTGAGTGTTGCCTTTGATATGAAGGGCCCAACCTTTAGGAATGATATTTTCAAGGACTACAAGGGGACTCGAAAGGGCATGCAAGATGATTTAAGAATCCAGATGCCTATCATTAAAGAGGTTCTAGATATCTTAAATATTCATAGAATGGAAATACAAGGTTATGAGGCGGATGATTTGATTGGTACTGTGGCCAAGCATTTCGGGTCTTTAGGACACGATGTTAAGGTGGTAACCGGAGACAAGGATGCCCTCCAGCTGACGGACGACCATGTACAAATTTTATATGCAAAAAAGGGTGAGTTTTTACCCTATACTTATGAAATGATTGAAGAGGAGTTCGGAGGAAGTCCTAGCCAAGTTATTGACTACAAGGGACTTGCAGGGGATAGCTCTGACAATATTCCTGGGATTCCTGGTTTTGGTCCAAAGACAGCCATGAAGCTTTTGAAGGCCTATGAGACTGTGGAAGGGGTCATCCAGCATGTTGAAGAGATTTCTAACAAGCGTTGGAGGAACCTGATTTATGACAACCAGGAACAAGCCCTACTGTCAAAAAAGTTGGCAACCATCATCACCCATGTACCCGTGGATATTGAAGTGGAGGACTTTCTACGTCAAAAGCCTGACTTAGAAGAGACTGTAAAAGTCTTGCAGAAATATGAGTTTAATAAGTTGATTTCTCGTTACAAAACAGATGACCTCCAGGAAACGGAGGATGACCACATTGAAGAAGAGATTAAGGCCCAAATCATCGAAACGGACCAGGCCTATGAGTCCCTAATAGGGGAAATTGAACAGGAAGGCATGTTTATTTTCAACTGTCTTGGTCAGAAGCATAATATACTAGAAGACCAAATAGATGGCATGAGTCTTAAGGTGGGAGAGGCTTACTACTTCCTTCCCCATGGAGACCAAGCCTTTAGTCAATTGAAGGCTGTCTTTGAAAATGAACAGATTGTCAAGTATGGTCATGAATTGAAGCAGGAGTACTTACGACTCTTCAAGGAGGGCATAGACCCAAAGGGGCTTGTATTTGATACCTACATAGCAGCTTATTTAATCAATCCTGGTCTTAAGTCTTATGACCTGTCAGAACTCTTACTGACCGACTTAAGCAAGACCATTTTATCCGAAGAGGAACTTCTGGGCAAGGGCAAGAAGGCCCTGGCCTACAAGGATATAGACTTAGACCAATTAGCAGCCTATGGTGTCCACAGGTGTTATGCCATCTCAAGGTTAAGGGACCTATATGAGACCACCCTGGAAGAAGAAAACCTCCAAGACCTCTATAAGACAGTTGAGCTTCCCCTAGTAGAAGTCTTGGCCTCTTTAGAGTTCAATGGGGTAGCCGTTGATGTAGACACCCTTGATGACCTGGATCAGATGCTGACAGAAAAAGTAAGTCATCTGACAAACCGTATTTATGACTTGGCAGGAACAGAGTTCAATATTAATTCTCCCAAGCAGCTAGGGGTTGTTCTATTTGAAAACTTAGAACTGCCTGTTATAAAAAAGACTAAGACGGGCTATTCAACCGGTCATGATATATTGATGAAGTTAAAAAATGACCATGAGATTATTCAAGAGATTATGGACTATAGGATGTATGCTAAGTTAAAGTCTACCTACATAGATGGTCTAAGACAGGTGATCAATCCAATTTCTAACCGTATTCATTCCAGCTTCAACCAAACGGTAGCCATTACAGGTCGATTGTCTTCGACTGACCCTAACATGCAGAACATCCCAATGAAAATAGAGGAAGGCCGTCAAATCAGGAAAATCTTCATGGCCAAACCCGACCATGTCTTAATTGGGGCTGACTACTCACAAATTGAATTAAGGGTTCTAGCCCATATGTCCCAGGATGAAACCTTGATATATGCCTATGAGCATGGGGTAGATATTCACACTTTAACAGCCGCCTCAGTATTTGGTGTTGACCTTGAAGAGGTCACTCGACTCCAAAGAACAAGAGCAAAAGAAGTTAACTTTGGTATCGTTTATGGGATGAGTGACTTTGGCTTGTCTGAAAACTTAAATATTACCCGTAAAGAAGCCAAGCTTTATATTGAGCAGTACTTCAATAAATACGGTCGAGTAAAAGATTACATGGACAGACAAATTGACTTATGTAAGAGCCAGGGTTATGTGACGACCCTCTTAAATAGGAGAAGAAATATACCGGAAATCAACTCCTCAAACTTTAATGTAAGGTCCTTTGCTGAAAGAACTGCCATGAATACGCCGATTCAAGGGAGTGCGGCCGATATTATTAAGATTGCCATGGTGGACGTTTACAAGGCCCTAAAGGACAATAAGTTTAAGTCTCGATTGATTCTACAGGTGCATGATGAATTGATCATTGAGGCTCATAAGGATGAAGTAGACCAAGTTAAGGCCATTCTAAAGGAGAAGATGGAGAAGGCTGTGGACCTGATTGTTCCTCTAGATGTGGACATGCACGTGGGTCAAACCTGGTATGATACAAAGTAGGTGACTATGATTATTGGATTAACAGGAGGCATAGCATCTGGCAAGTCCTCTGTAGTGAAGACCCTCAATGAACTGGGCATACCCGTAGTGGATGCAGATTTTTTGGCCAGGCAGGTTGTAGCACCTGGATCTAGGGGGCTAGACATGATTGTTGAGGCTTTTGGGTCGGATATTTTATTGGATGGGGCCCTTAACAGGAAGAAGATGAGAGACCTTGTATTTTCTGATACGAAGGCCTTGGAAACCCTCAATGGCATCACCCATCCCTTAATTCGACAAGCCATTGTTGCAGCCCTAGATGCTTATAGGGCCAGTGAGAGGGCCCTGGCAGTCTTAGATGCTCCCCTCCTACTGGAGAACAAGCTCACCTACTTGGTGGATGAAGTCTGGGTTGTGGCCTTGGACCAGGACCAACAGGTCCGTCGTTTGATTGCTAGGGATAAAATAGATACTGACCAGGCTATGGCCATCATCAAAAGGCAGATGCCCCTGGAGGAGAAGTTAAAATCTGCCCAGGTCATTCTGGACAATAATGGGAGCTTAGAGGACTTAAAACAGCAGGTTGTTAGCCTAGTGGAAGAGAGGATAAAAGCATGTTAGGAACCCTTGTGAACGCCCTATCTATATTATTTGGGGGCAGTGTCGGCGGCTTATTTGGAAAAAAGTTATCAGACCGTTTTAGTGAAATTATTCTTCAAGCTATTGCTCTTTCTGTTCTCTTGGTGGGCCTCTTATCGGCCTTGAAGACTAAGAATGAGCTCTTAGTAATCATTTCTATGGCTCTTGGTAGTCTTATAGGAGAGTGGATTAACATTGAAGCTAGGCTCAACCAGCTTGGAGACAGGGTTCAAAAGAAGTTAAATCACTCAGATGGCCGCCTAGCAGAGGGCTTTGTTATGGCAACCCTGGTATATTGCATCGGGTCCATGGCTATCTTGGGTTCTATAGAATCAGGGGTCAAGGGAGACCATACGACCCTGTTTGCCAAGTCCATCCTAGATGGCGTATCGGCCCTTGTATTTGCTAGTACTCTTGGTTTTGGTGTTGCCTTGTCAGCAGTGAGTGTTTTTATTTACCAGGGGACACTAACCCTTTTGGCCAGTCAAATGAGTGACCTCTTGACTAATAGTATGATCACAGAACTTTCAGCAGTTGGCGGTCTGTTAATTATGACCATCGGTTTAAACATTCTAAATGTTACTAAAATTAGGGTAGGAAACATGCTACCGGCAGTTTTTATTCCTATTGTCTATTATCTATTTGAACCCCATGTAACAAGTCTTTTGGGTCTATAGGAGGAAGTATGAAAGTCTTATTTACATATGATTATAAGGAGGAGGCCTTCAAGCAAGTCAGGGCCTTGGGCTATGAAGTTCATTACTGGCCAGAGGGGGATATGGGGGCCTACCCTAATCCTGAAAGCGTGGATATTTTAATCTGTTATAACCCCTTTAGTCGTATAGACTTGAGGGACTACAAGCAGCTTAAGTATATCCTCCTGTCTTCTATAGGCTTCGACCAGCTCCCCAAGGACTTGGCCCAGGCACTGGGTATAAAAGTTTGTAACAATCGTGGAGGCTACTCAATTCCCATGGGAGAATGGATTGTTATGAAGCTGCTGGAGTTAAGTCGTAATTCAAGACAAATGTATCTGAATCAGGAGGTGGGCCTATGGCAAATGGATACCGGTGTTGAGGAAGTCTACAAGAAGAGACTTGTCTTCTTTGGCACTGGGACCATAGCCCACGAAGCGGTAAAGCGGCTTCAGGGATTTGATATGACCCTTATTGGTCTCAATACTAGGGGGGATCTGAAGCCCTACTTTGACCACTGTTATCCTATGAGTCAAAGTATAGACCAGGTCAAGCTGGCTGATGCTATTGTCATTGCCCTCCCCTTAACCCAGGCAACCCAGGGTTACTTTGATCAGGCCCATATTGAGGCCATGCAGAATCATGCCATTTTGATTAATGTAGCCAGGGGGGAGATACTTGATGAAGATTACTTGACCCAAGCGCTTTCTAAACATAAAATCAAGGCAGCAGCACTGGATGTTTTTCATGAAGACCCCCTACCTAGGGACCATAAGTTATGGACACTTGACAATGTTTCAATTACTTGTCATAATTCATGGGTATCAGAAAAAAGAAATGAAAGACGATTTGAAAAGATTTTAGACAACCTAAGCCGTCTAAAGAGCAATGAGCCCCTCATCAATCTATTGGATTTAGAGCGAGGCTACTAGGAGGAGAAAATGAAGAAGCTTTTAATGATAGTTTTAGTATTGGCCTTGGCCCTATCGGTCGTGGCTTGTGGCAATGACAAGGATTCAACCAAGGACAAAGTGGAGGCAGAGATCGAGGAAAAAACAGAAGTTGACATTCAACCTATTAAAGAAAGACCAATTGTAGAGGTTGAGGAAAACCGTCCTGTTGTGAGCATCGTGTTTAAGGACTATGAAACAATTTCCTTGGAACTTTATCCAGAAATAGCGCCCAATACAGTAAACAATTTTTTAAGTCTGGCTCAAGATGGCTTCTACGATGGACTTAAATTCCACCGTGTCATCACTAACTTTATGATTCAGGGGGGAGATCCAGATGGTAATGGAACTGGAGGTCCTGGTTATAGCATCAATGCAGAGTTCACTAAGGAAAATGGGGACTTCATCACCTACTTATCTCATAGTAGGGGGGTCATTTCTATGGCAAGATCATCAGATATTAACTCAGCAGGGTCACAATTCTTTATCGTTCACAAGGACCAACCGGGTCTTGATCTTCAATACACAGCCTTCGGTAAGGTGATTGCTGGTATTGAGGTGGTTGATTTGATTGCTGGAGTGGCTACAGGTGAGTTTGATAATCCACTTGAAGAGGTCCTAATTGAGCGTATAGAGGTTCAATTAAATGGTTATGAACCACAAGAGGTAATCAAGAATTAAGTAAGCAACCCAGGACTTAGGTCCTGGGTTATTTTTATTCAAATAAGATGAGTATGTCATTGAGGATATGGTTTTGAATGGTTTCAAACTGCTCATAGGCTAATGAATCCTCAACAGCCCCGTAAGCAGATGCAGTTATTACCAAATTCAAGTCTTTTATGATGTAGATGAACTGGCCCCCATGACCAAAGGCAGCAACCAGGTCATGGCCCCTGTGGCTGCCTAGCCACCAGTAGTAGCCATAGGACTGACTGTGACCAGCAGGACTAGAAGACCTTATATGGGCCTGGGTAGAATGTCTTATCCATTCAGAAGAGACGATGGCCTGTCCCTTATATTGACCTTGATCTAAAACAAGCTGACCTATTTTTAACATATCTTGATTATTCAAGTGTAAGTCGAAGCCACCGTAGGAGTGACCTTGCTTGTCCTTATTCCACTGGATGTAACCTATTTCGAGGGGGTCAAACAAGTGGTCTCTTGCAAAGGCCTTTAGGCTTTGACCTGTTGCATGAGTAAAGACTATGGACATCAGGTGGGCGGACCCATCACTATAGTTAAACTGACTCCCGGGAGTAAAGACCAGGTCACGACCCAGGATGAAGTCCATGGCATGATGACTGTTCTTAAGCTTGAAGTACTCAGAGGATAGATTATTAGAATCCCAGACCAGGCCTGAACTCATGGTCAAAAGGTCAGATATCTTAATGGCCCTCAGGTCATCAGACTCGTCATATGAAGACAAGTCAAGATAGTCTCCTATAGAGTCCTCAACACTGTTTATGTAGCCCTGGTCGATAGCAATCCCAACCAGGAGGGATGTAATACTCTTGGTATCAGAATAAATATTGTTACGAGTCTTGGGGCCAGCCAGGTGGAAGTACTTTTCATAAGTTTGGCCCTCATAGTAGACGCCTATACTTAAGATGTTTTCCAGGTTTTCTAGGGGCTGACAGGCCAGGTCGAGAGCCTGATCGAAATCAGAAGTTTGTTTTATAATTGGATGGCTTATCTCTTTTGGATGACAAGACCATAGGGTAAGACTGATAAATAATAGTAGTAATATTCTCATGATAACCTCCCCTATAGTCATACCCCAATCCCTATTGTTATCACAAAAAAAAGCCTTTGTAAGAGGGTCTTAAATTAGTAAGCAAAAACTGATTTATTTACCACCAAAGCCATTGACTTTAGGTAAAAAAAACCATATAATAGTAAAGTATTATTTATGCAGATGTGGTGGAACGGCAGACACGCTACCTTGAGGGGGTAGTGCTCTTATGGGCGTGGGGGTTCAAATCCCCCCATCTGCACCAATACTTAGTTTGAAGGAGTTTTAGCAGCCTACTGAAAGGTAGTTCATGTTATGGCTCTTTTTTACTTTCAAACAATCACCTTCCAAAAACTATATGGATGGTGGTTTTTTTGATTAAAGCAGCGCATCATAAAACTTCCAATGGGATAAAGGAATTAATTAAACTATTTATTCCATAAGATCCTAATCAGAAAGTATCTATTATATAAGTTTCTAATTAAATCATATCTTTAGATTTTATTTAAATAGGTACTATTGACCATTGAACAGTAGTGGTGGTATCATAAGGTGACTACTAATCATAAAACAGTAGATAGGAGGTTGTGGTGGAAAAAGCTTTATATCTATTTAAATTACGGTTCATGCTTCTTTGGAGGCATGGGAGTTCAGAAGTAAATATGATCATTTCGGATTATCAGGAATACTTCAATGAAGGCTTATCTGATGGTAAGACAGTAGGTGATTTGATTGAAAAATTAGGCTCACCAGCGTGTGTCGTTGCTAGTCTTGATGATGATAGAAGTGTTTGGGCACCTATGCTTTTTATTGCTAGGAGTTTGCTTGCCTTGGTTCTTCTGTTGGTGACCATAGCTTATCTAAGGGACATTTATTCAGACCAACTCAGAGGGTGGCTGGATAGTGGAATGGTTCTTGTGACCTTTGCTTGTGTCTTGCTTATAAGTGGAAGTGATTTTAGACAAAGACCAGCTACAATTAGAGAGATACAATCGGATAATATGAAGGGAGTAAGGCGGCTTATAAGTATTCACCTTTTAGTTTCAATACTTTCAGTATTGGCTGTAGCCATGACTATTAAGCATTATACTACCTATCAAGAATACCCTTTTGGTTTTCCTAAGACCTATTCATCCCAATACTACTTTGTCCTATTTCGCTTAGCTACAGGTGTTGGTGCCATTGTGACCTATAAAATCATCAAGGACTCCAGACGCCTGACCTACACAGGTTATTACCTCATTTTTTGGATACTTGGGTTAACATATTCCATAAACACCCTAGCTGGTAAGCTTGCAAACGTTCAAGTAGAAAGTGAAATCTTTGAGTCTTGGTGGTTATATTTTATACCCATGCTAGTGGGCCTGATGGCAAGTATAGGATCATATCAACTTCAGGTGATTGCCAGTGAGAATAAGGGGCTAAGATGAATGCACAAATGAAAAAAGGGATCCTAGAAATGTGTATCCTCCATACAGTATCCAGAGAAGAAATGTATGGATATGACATAATGAAGAAAATGAAAGTATTTTTTCCTGAAGTAAATGAAAGTACTTTTTACTCAATACTTAGAAGGTTAAATAAGGATGGAGCTACTGAAACTTATTTTGGTAAGGAGTCCAATGGACCTAAAAGAAAATACTATCGAATAACTGAGATAGGCAGAAAAAAATTAGAAGATGATGTAGACAGTTGGAAAAGAATCAATGATATTGTAAGTATTATTGGAATTGAATAAGGATAAATTAAAGAGACCACTTGGTCTCTTTTTACTTTAGGTTTTTTAGAACCAAATGAGCTTGCAAAGATAGGGAAGGGTCATGAGCCAGAAGAAAAGGCTTGTTAACATCATGTAGAAGCGTTGGTCTTTTTTGTTCACATTCTTGATAAATTGACAGAGAGAAAGTATGAAAAAGATAGGGGTTACAAAGCCTGTTAAAAGTAGTAACTCGTAAATAGCTGTACTCATATGGACCTCCTTGTGATTGGTTAAATAAGTTATTTATACTTAATCTTACCATTAGGTAAAGTGATTTACAATGAAAGTGACCTTTTTAGACTGGCTAGGGCTCAACTTCCCTGAGTCATTTGGTGTCATTCTTTTGTCATCCAATCAGATGATATTTTGTGTTATATTGGATTTGGGTCATTAAGAGGCCCGAACGAGGGAGGGTGTATGAGTTACTTACTATTTAACAACAATCGATTAAGATAACACCTTATATTTGGCACTTTTGAAAGTATAAGGAGAAGTAAATGAATATAAAGGAAAACATCATTAAGCATTATTTATCCAACTGTTACTTTATAACTGGGACAGCCTATGCTGGTAAATCTACTGTTTGCAAGGCACTGGCAAAAAAGTATGGCCTCTACCATTGTGAGGAAAACTATAACTCACAGACTATATTTGAGGTCATTACCTTAGAAGACCAACCCAACCTAAGTTACTTCAAAACCATGCCCAGCTGGCAAGACTTTGTTAAGCGAAGTCCCCAGGACTATGAAAAATGGGTAGTGGGTAATAATGAGGAGTTGGTTGGTTTTGAGATTATGGAGTTAGTTCATTTATCTAGGGATCAGAAGGTAATTGTTGATACCAATCTTCCATTAGAGGTTCTGGAGAAAATCGCAGATAAGGATCGACTTGTTCTTATGTTGTCTCCACCTGAGATATCTTCAAGCCGTTTTTTCCAAAGAGAGGATCCGGAGAAAAAGTTCTTACTAGAGCAAATAAGAGCATGTGAAGACCCAGAAGGCGTTTATAAGAGTTTCTTAGCTGGTATAGAGCGGGTTAACTCAAAAGCTTATGAAGTCTTTAATCAATCTGACTATTTTACCATAAAGAGGGGATATGATGACTGGGCCAGTGAGGAAGAAACCCTGGCAGTGATCGCCAAACATTTTGACCTAGACTGATTAGAAAAAGATTGTGTCCATCAGAGGCACAATCTTTTTGTTAGGTTAATAAAATAAAAAATATTTACAAGAATCCATTTCTAGCTTATAATTTTCATAAGATATCTAATGGCAAGTCTATTGGCAAGATGCCTAAAAGGAGAGATGAAAAAGACAAAGATAATATAAGCATGACTACTATGGTCGGTAACTTGGATGTGTATGTTTTAAACTAGTATTCATTTGAGTTCACCTATTAGGGTGATGTTATTTTTATACCCTTTTTGTGGATTTCAGGTTATTAAACCATAAATGTTTACAACGATTATTATGGGGAATGAATAGTATTAATTGTTTTCTCAAGAGGTGGAAAATGAACCAACAGGATTTTTTTAGCGTAATAAAAGGCCTTGATCCTTCAAATTCTTTTGATTACCAGACATTAACCTCTGGTTTAAAAAAGGCATTTGGACAGGGGCAAGAGAAATTGATTGATGATATCATAGATATCTTAGTCTTTGAGTTTGATATTTCTAGTGATTTTGAATTATTTGAACTCAGTAAGTGTAAGTTGGAAGAAGTTTATAAGGGAATCATTAGTATCTTAAGAAGGAATGATGTGTGAAATGAAAAAGTATTATGAGTTAATGGATGAATATCAAGACGAGTATCAGCATTATGAGAAAATGAAAAAGAAAAAATCGAATAAACACACTGCAATGCAGGATAGAAAAATTCAGGCTTTAAGAAAGGAAAAAAAACAAAGGCAGGATTTTAACGCCTATTAGTGAGGATTATTTATGGAAGACAAAGATAATAAGTTTGATGAAATGAATTTGATAAAGAGAAAAATGAAGGCTACAGAAGTGGCAAGTAATAAATCATTATTTGACAAGATGATGGAAAAAAATAAGATGAATAAAAGATACTTGAATAATGGAGAATAATTTATAGACATACTTAGGTATGTCTTTTTTGATGCTGGGTATAAGTAGCCGTATAAGATAGAGTGAGTACAGATATATGAACCGAAAGGGGGAGACGATGATTATAGACCAATATCAATCTTATAGAGATAAACTAGGTAATAGAGAGCAAATATATAGGGTCATTCAGGCAAATTTTGGTGTAAAGCGGGCCTTGTATCCCGGATCTCATATTGATATAGGCCCCTCTCTTTACATAGAGCACGTGACCTATGTGGACACCTACAAGGGGGCTATGCGATTCTTTCGGGATTTGGACAAGGTTAAGACTTACATTGATGACCATAAAACCTATGAGGGGGCTTCTACTGTGGTTTTTTATGGCGTAGACTACTACCAACTGGACTTGAAAGAAACCTATGACCTCGTCATCTCTCAATTTGCAGGTTTCGTTGGACAAGCTACTAAGAAATACTTAAGATCTGGGGGGATTCTTCTAGTCAATGATAGTCATGGGGATGCAAGCTTGGCCTACTTGGATCCTGAGTTTGACTTGGTGGGCGTGATTGACGATCAGGCGATTATCAGGACAGACCACCTGGATAGGTATTTCAAGTTTGCACGCCCCCGAGTCATAGATGCATCCTGGATAAGGGAGCAGATGAAGGGGCCCAAGTACAAGCATATGGCTTCAAATTATATATTTAAACGGTTATAGCAGGAGGAGGTTAGAAAACATTTATCCCAAGGTGGTGTCTTTGTTTTGTAATCTTCTTCCTTTTTATTCAATGATATACTGGTTATGTAGGAGGTACTTATGTTTAAAGTTGATAATTTAATGGAATATGGACACTTATTTGAGGACTATGATCATAATAGGGCTGTCATCTATGCCTGCCTGAGGGGGCAATATGCCTGTGATCTATATGTGAACCAGGAAGAGAACCCAGACTGGGCCATCCTATTTACTCCCTTTGATTTTCATTATCTAGGGGGAGACAGTAACACGCCTAACCTTGAAAAAGACTTAGAGACCATCATCTTTAAGTCCTACCTCTTGAGGGGAGACAAGAAGGAGGGGGTATTCTTCACACCTGATAGGGCCTGGGACCAGGTCTTAGAAGTGGTTTTTAAGGCCTACAAGGGGATTAAAGACCATAGGAATATATACTACTTGGATCCTAGACGGTTTGAGAGACTCAATCATTTTGGTCAGTTGCCACCTGGTATCAAGGTTCATATGGACCAAGAGCAAGCCCAGGGATCTAGAGAAGCCTATCCCATATGTCGGGTTGAGCTCGATGGGCTAACAGTAGCATCCTGTGCTGGCTTTATGACAGGTCAGGGCCATAGTGAAATCACCATTACAACAGAAGAGGGTCATCGAAAGAAGGGATATGGCAGGTTAGCAGCCCAGTATTTAATTGACCACTTGATTGACTTAGAAATCGCGGCAGATTGGAATACCTGGCCCTATAGGAAGGCTTCAGGTCACCTGGCAAAATCTCTAGGCTTTGACTTATACAAGAGGGTGCCAGTTCATATATGGGTGGAAGACCACTGTGGCCCCTTAAAATAGGAGGACCTATGAGAAAAATGATAAGAGAAGACCTGCAAAAAGTTTGGTCTCTAATAGAAGACAAGGGCTTTCGTTTAAGCCTAGAGCGCTTAGAAGAAATCTATGATCAAGCTGAGGAAAAGATTATTTGTGGTCAACCAGAAATTGGCTTTGGTTTTTTAGTCTATCGGTTTGAGGAGGACAGTAAGAAAATATATGATATCTTAGTATATGTCGCTGAAGACAAAAGAAGGATGGGCTATGGCAGAAGTCTAGTCAGAACCTTAGAGGAGACCCTTCATGGTCAGGAGGACATTTGTTATAGGATAGACAATATGCTCACTTTTGAAGACAGCAAGGCGGCCATTGAGGCCCTGGGTTATGAAATGTTTTATTCATCGAGCTTGATGATATTCAAGGGCAAGCGGTTCCCAGACCAGGATCTTAGCCTAGAAGCCTATGGGGACCAGGACTATGAAATTTATACGGACTTATTAGATGAGGCCTTTTACCAGGTGTCTATTGATAATAATATGACCCCTAATAATTCTAGAGATATTCCTGGCTTGAGGCAATATTTAATGGATGTTAAAGATGAAATTAAGGTCATAAGAGAGGGGGACATTCTAGGCGCTGTTCTTCAAGTCTCTAAGGATCATATTGGCCGGGTGATGGTGGCCAGTCACTTAAGGGGAAAAGGGCTCGGACGGTCTTTGGTACAAGATGGGACCAACCAAATTCTAGACCAGGGGTTAGAACCCAAGCTCTATATTATGGATACCAACCAGGGGGCAAGACGCCTCTATGAAAGTCTGGGCTATGAACTTGAATCAACAGTCCATGTCTACAGGAGGTTTATATGATGAATCGTTTAATTATTATTGATGGCCAGTCTACGGTGGGTAAGTCATCAGTGGCCAATCAAGTCTACAAGCAAATGGTTGGAAGACGACCTGTTCGGTGGTTTCATGAAGAATGCCAAGACCACCCCATTAGGACGGAGGAGTTTTCCTTTGGTGACATAAACACACCAGAGGGGATGGAAAAGAATAGACTTGGCATGCTAGACCTATGGAAGACTCTAGTTGACCAGGTAGAAGACCATGAAATCGTCATTTTAGAGGGCTGCTTTCTCCATTCTATAGACCGGTATCTTTTAGAGTCTTCTTGGACCATGGACCAGATTAAGGCCTACTGCCTGGAGGTTGAAGCTCTTTTAGCCCCATTAAATCCCTTGATTGTCCACCTGTATAGGGAGGATATTCGAAGCAGTTTTGAGAAGGCCTATGAGGTTAGAGGCTATTGGTGGCGGGACCTAATCTTTAGGGTGACACCTCCCTTATGCTTGAAGGAAGGTGAAGATACAGCCACACAGATCTACAATGCCGTGGCACATGAACAAGCCTGTATGGGGCAGGTCCACCAGGTCTTGAAGAGTGATAAATTGAGTATTGAAACATCAAAAGAAGACTGGACAGCCTATGTAGGTCAAGTCTTATCCCTATTTGACCTAACTTATAAGCAGAAGACTCAAGATCTGCCAGCGACGGATTATTCAGGTACCTACAGGAAGGAAGGATCAGAAGACCTTTGGCATATTAAGTACCTACCAGACCAAAACCAGTATGCAAGTCAATTGTTCTGGCCCTGTATGCCCATGGACTATATTGGAGACCAGCAATTTGAAATGGTATCCTTTCCAGCAACCTTGACCTTTAGCCACCAGGACGACCAAGTTTCCTTTGTTGTAGAGGGAAATTACGATTGGTCTCACAACAACAAACGTTTTATACGGGAGGATTAGATGACTGAAGTAGAATTGAAGACAAGCCTAACCGCCATCAAAGAAAGGGATTACAGCTTAAGGGAGGGGGATGACCTAGATCAACTTTTAGGGGCCATGGTAGACCATGTAGGATCCTTAGACCCTGACTTAAGAGATGGCTTAATCTATACCTGTTTTTATAAGTGGATTGAAGTAAAGAGGTTACTTTCTAAAGATCAGATGAAAAAACTTTTTTCTCGTGCTCTGGACCAAGACAAGCTCTTTTATAAGGTCGGAACCGATGATCAAGAATCCGTTTATACTCGGACTTTCTCGGTCCTGATCTTAAATCCCATTTTGTGTGTTCACGAAGAAGAGGCCTTCTTAGACAGAGACCAAGTAGACCGTTTCAGACAGGCTATGTTTGACTATATAAGGAAGGAAGAGGATTTCAGAGGCTATCACTCTGACTATGGTTGGGCCCATGCCCTGGCTCACTGGAGCGACTCTACCTATTTTATGACCTATGGCCTGGACGATCCTAAGCCGGTTGCTCTAGACCTTTTACAGGTGATTCAGGACAAGTACCTGGGCATTAAGATTCCCCTGTCAAGAGAGGAAGAGGAACGGTTAACCACAAATATTGTATATACTTTTTTAGATGAAGGTATCATCGACTTGGCTGATTTTAAGGCTTGGTTGAATGGTTTTTCAAAAGCCAAGACCATAGAGGACAAGATGCACAAGTATACTGCCCAGGTCAATATTAAAAACTTCATAAGAGCCCTTTATTTCAGAATGGTTCACTTAAAACAAGAAGAAGCCTTTATCCAAGCGGTATTAGACTTGGAAAAAGACTTCTGCAACTTCTATTACTAGGCCTGCTTGTGCAGGCTTTTTACATTTCCTTTTGGAATTTCCACATGAAGTAAAGGCCCCAAACATTATAAGATAGAAAGAGACCTACGGCCAAGAGGGTCATCCAAAGGGACTGGTTTGTAAGGATGCAGAAGAAGGCCAGGATCATAATAGTCCACTGGAGGATGTCGCCAGCGAGGGCCTTGGCCCTGTAGCGGATAAGGGTATTTCTTTCATCCTTAAATTCAATTTCTTCTTGCTTGACTAGGTCAGGGCTGACTTGACGGCGTCTCATCATATAAAAGTTGGCAGCTGTTAATCCGACAAGACCTGATCCAAGGCCAAGCATAATACCTGAAATGTTATCGCTTAATTGAGACTCGAAAAAAATGCTGGTTGCAATCATTACAAGACCCAGTAGGCCAAGGCCTATAAATAGTATTTTCTTATTCTTCATCATCATTCTCCTCATAAATAAATATCTCTTCAATGGTTAAGTTAAAGTAGCGGGCAATTTTAAAGGCCAGGACTATGGAGGGATTGTATCGTCCCTTCTCTAAAGAACTGATGGTTTGTCGAGAAACCTCGAGAATTTTAGCAAGGTCTTCTTGGCTAAGGCCACGCTCCTTTCTAATAGATGTGAGTCGGTTGTTCATTGAACGCCTCCTTTGTAAAGTTAACTTTACATATATCATAAGACAGATTGGATAAAATGTCAAGTAGGCTTTACATTTTTTATGTATAGAACTTGTGGCAAACTTTTGTTAGGAGGTATTTATGATAGAAATGAGACTTGCAAGTAGGGGAGAAGAGGACATGATTATTGACCTTCTCAATAGGGCTTCCTTAAGACTTCATCAGTTGGGGGTCAAGGACCAGTGGGCTAAGAATGGCTTTTGTGACTCTAAAGATTATTTTATGGATGCTATAGAGGCGGGTCAGATATACTTTGCCTGTCTTAATGACCAGATTTGTGGTGTGGTATTGATTCGCTATCAGGATTTAGATATTTGGGGACCAGATGACGGTGGAGCGGGCTATATCCATCATTTAGGTGTTGACAAGCGCAAGGCCTATCCAGGTCTGGGGAAGGATATTCTTTTAAGGGCCGAGGGCGTCATAAGAAAGTCTGGCAGGTCTGTGGTCCGTTTGGACTGCCTCCAAACCAACAGGAGGTTAAACCAATACTACCTAGACCAGGGGTATTTCATGGTGAAAGACAATATCTATGAGGATGGTGTCATAGGCAGGCTATATGAGAAAAGACTTGATGAGTGAAATCATCAAGTCTTCTTTTAGATGTAACGGACATAAGTAACATCCTTGTGGCCATTTTCAAGTTGTATGTAGTGGTCTGAGTTGTACAGGTCAGACCACTGGTTGCCCATTAAATAAAAGAGGGCAAGCTGGTCCTGGTCAAGTTTTATCCAGTGGCCATAGTCATCTATTTGAACAGACACTTTTTTACCATAGTGCCTGTGACGATGGACTAGGTCGTATTCAATGCTATAGTCCTTGAAGTCGACTAGGGCAGTCATTAAAATAAAATCATCTTGGGTCCTGTGAATCTGGCCAACAATGGCCTTGTTGTAGAAGGACCACACTGAAAAGAGATCCTCTCTTTGGTCAAGAGCCTTATGGAAACTCAAGTTGTTATTATGTTGCTTGATAAAGGTATCCAGTTCCTGACTCATTGCCTGTATTTCTTCAGGACTGACTTCTTGCTTCAGGGCTGGGTCCTTTATATAGGCCAAGTTAAAGCGAGCGATGTCTGTTATATAGGCCTTCCTTTTTCCCTTGAGTACTTGCCCGGTCATGGTGTTGCCTGACTGGCGGTTGGTGGCCGTAATGGTTGGTGTCGTCCCATCCATATAGAGGTCGCAGATGTCCACCTTGTCTAAAAAGGCTGTGTTTCTGATGATGTGCTTATCTGGCTTTCCGTTTAATAGATTAAGGCTTACTTCCCACAGGATATGTCCCTTGAGTCCTTCAGGACTTTCAGACTCCGTCAAGGCAAGGTAATGGACATTGACATCCTCATACGACTCGAGAACGACTTGGTCTAGGTTAGCAAACAAGCGTTGAATGGTTTCATACTTGCTTAAGTTTTCAAATATATAGGTGTTGATTTCTTCAATTGTTTTTTTCATGGTAGATTCTCCTAAGGTAATTCGATCGACCAGGTTGACGTAGTGGTGACCCTTTTGAAAGGCACGAGGACTCAAACCGTACTTATCCTTAAAAAGCTTTGTAAAGTAAGCAGGTGAACTAAAACCGCATTCAAGAGCGATGGTGGTTATGGTGTCCTTGCCCTTGTTGATTTTTTGGATGGCTTGAGTAAATCGTCTTTCCTGGATGTACTGGCTAATAGAGAAGCCTACTTTTCGGTTGAACTGTCGGCTGAGATGGTACTTAGAAAAGTTCATTTTATCAGCCAACCAGTCTAAATGAATGGTCTCGTGTAGGTTGTCTTCTATAAAATCAATGATATCTTGTATATAATCCATGGTTACCTCCGTAGCTACAAGTTAACTATAGCAGAAGAAAACTTATTAAACTATAAAATTATTGTGCATATGAGGAATTTAATCTCATAATGATAATTATGGGGCCACTTAATGGGGTATAGTATCAAAATGAGATATTAATGGAAGGGGATAATATCAAGTTGAGAATGGTTTTCAAGGACTCTGGCTGCAAGTGGCTGGATTAGGGCCTTGGGGGATTTGTGATACTTGGTATGAGTCTTGCAATAGGTTATTGTAAATAGGAGGTATAAAATGAGTATTACAATGGAATCGTTAAGAAAAGAGATTATAGGGTCAAACACCATGATGCAGACACCCTATGGTGACCGTTTAATAACCTATGCAGACTACACAGCGTCGGGTAAGCCCCTGAAGTTTATCGAAAAATATATGTTAAAGCTCCAAGAGTTGTATGCCAACTCTCATACTGAAGAATCCACAACCGGAAAGGCCATGACAGACTTAGTTCATCGGTCAGAAACCAATATTAAAAGAGCCTTTAATGCCATGGAGGATTCATATATTATCCCAGTGGGGACGGGTGCAACGGGTGCCATCCAAAAGTTGGCCAGTATTCTTGGGGTTTACTATTCACCAGTCTTCAAGGAACGTTACGATAATTACATGAAGGACAAACAATGTGAACTTTGCGAAAGAGACTTTGCCCAATTATTCTTTGAGGATAACCACGAGGAAAAGCCTGTTGTTTTCATTTCGGCTTATGAGCATCATTCTAACGACTTGATCTGGAGAGAAAGCTTAGCTGAAGTCGTAGAAATTCAGTTGACTGAGGCAGGCTACATAGACTTAGAAGACCTAAAGGCCAAGGTAGGGGATCCGAAGTATGGCAATCGCCTGAAAATTGGGTCTATATCTGCAGCGTCTAATGTAACTGGTATTAAGAGCCCGGTCTACGATATTGCTCGAATCCTTCACGAACACGGTGCATACGCTTGCTTTGACTTTGCAGCAAGCGGTCCCTATGTGGAAATTGATATGAATCGAGATGATGAAGCTTACTTTGATGCGATTTACCTATCACCCCACAAGTTTGTTGGGGGTCCAGGGTCAAGTGGTCTTTTATTAATCAACAAGCTCTTATATGATATTTCTTCTTCACCTACAGTTGCAGGTGGCGGAACCGTTGACTATGTGAGTTCCCAAGGCTATGATTTTATAGAAGATGTGGAAGCACGTGAAATGGCAGGAACCCCCGGTATCCTACAGATCATTAAGGCCTCTCTTGCCATAGATTTAAAAGACAGCATAGGGATTGATCTTATAGAAGCCAAGGAACATGACTATATAGCCTATGTCTTTGACCGCTTACTGGATAATCCAAATATTGAAGTCCTGGGTCCTCATGATCCCCAGGGTCGGGTAAGTATTATGTCATTTAACCTAAAGAGTCGAGGTCACTACCTCCACCATAAGTTTGTAACCAAGCTACTGAATGATTTATTTGGTATTCAGTCAAGAGGGGGGTGTGCTTGTGCTGGCCCCTACGGCCATAAACTCTTGAAGGTTGACCTAGAAAAGTCCCTACAATACAGGGATGCCGTTCTTCAAGGATTTAACTCCTTAAAGCCGGGCTGGGTGAGGGTCAACTTCCACTATTTAATGGCTCAAGAAACTGTAGAGTATATCTGTGAAGCCTTAGAGTTCATAGGGGATTATGGCTACCTTTTCATTGATGATTATAAGATGAACTTAAAGAGTGGTCTGTGGACCCATGTGGATGGAGAAATAAGCCATGATCTAATAGAGGACTTTAGCATTGAAGCCAGTTTCAGGTACATTTATGAAGAGGTCTTCGATGACAAAGTAGTCGATAGACGGCCTGCATATGGAGCTTACATGGACCAAGCTCATAAACGAGCAGACCTCTTAGAAGCCAACCATAAGGCCCAGTATAAGCAGTTTAAAGATAAGTCTATTGATGGTCTAAGATGGTACCACTTTAAGGAGGCCATAGGGGATAAGGACATCCTCGAATAGGTTCAATATAAAATAATGATTTTTTCTTCTTGACTTAGAGTTAACTCTAAGTGATATCCTTCATATATCGAACGAAGGAGGAAGAATCATGAAGAAATTAATTGTAATTACAGGAGCAAGCTCTGGATTTGGAGAAGCCATGGCTAAGAATTTTTCTGAAGCAGGTCATCCCTTACTCTTACTAGGGCGCCGTCTAGAAAAAATGGAGGCCCTTGGCTTAGATAAGTGTCTTTGTAGGTCTGTTGATGTAACGGATTATAAGGCCTTTGAAAGTGCAATAAGAGAGGCTGAAGAGAAGTATGGGCCAACAGACCTCTTGGTTAACAATGCAGGTGTCATGTTACTGGGGAGTCTTGAAAACCAGGATCCTGAGGAATGGCAAACCATGTTAAACGTCAACCTTATAGGGGTTATGAATGGTATGAAAATAGTGACTCAAGCCATGAAAGACAGACAGTCAGGTACCATTATTAACCTATCGTCCATAGCAGGTAAGCAGCCTTTTGGTAACCATGCAGCCTATTGTGCAAGTAAGTATGGTGTAACGGGCTTGACAGCAGTGGCAAGGGGAGAATTAGCCCCCTATAATATCCGTGTTCTATCTGTATGCCCAGGGGCTGTTCAAACAGAACTGCTAGGCCATACCAGTGACCAGGGGATTATTGATGGTTATAATGAATGGAGAGATGGTCTTGGAGCCAATACAATTCAACCTGACCATATAGCCCAAACCATAGAGTTCGCTTATAATCTTCCGCAAGGGGTGAGCTTAAGAGAACTTATAATCACCGACACACGACAGGATGCATAGGCTTCAGTTTATGAGATAAGGAGACCCATATGTATAAGATCAACCAAGTGGCAGACATGTTTGGCATCAGTGCCCATGCCTTAAGGTATTATGAGAAGGAGGGAATCTTGCCTCCTATCAATCGTGATAGTGGTGGCAGGCGGGTTTATACAGAAGACAATATCAAATGGCTAGAGGTTGTTGTTTGTTTAAAGGCAACAGATATGCCAGTGGCTGATATTAAAAAGATTGTCAGCCTGAGTCAGGAAGGCGACTCAACCATTGATGAAAGAAGGACCATACTAGAAAACCATCGTCAGCTTATGCTTGCCCAACTGGAAAGGGTCCAGTACTCAATCAAAAAGATAGACCAGAAAATTGCCTTCTATGATGGGAAATCCTCATGCTAAGAGGGAGTCTAACAAATTGCTATAAAAACCTAACCCTCAGGGTTAGGTTTTCTAGTATATATGATCTTTTTTAGGGTGTTAATAGATAAATAGTAGGTGTCAGCCAGTTGGTCTAAGCTGGTACCTGCTGCATAAGCTTGACGGATGGTCTCGTTTCTGATGGCTAGTTCCTTTCGGCTTCCTGATTTCTCACCCCATTTTTTCTTGCTTCCATCAGCCTTTGATATATAAAGGTATTCTCCTTGTATATATTTTCTGACCTCCTTTAAGAGGTCTTCAGGCAAGACCTGGTCTGCCTTTTTATACTTCATAGGTTACGGCTCCTTCTAGGTAGCTCTTTAGGTCATTTGAGTCAGTGAACTCTAGGATGGCTACCTGGTGGTCAACCATCACTTGCTTAAAGTGTGTGTCAAAGGCATCAAGGGTTGCGAGTTTTTCTTCCTGACTAGCCTCTAGGAGGAGACTGATGAAGTCCTCATTAAAGGTAGTCTTAAAGGCCTGGCTATACTGGCTATATACCTGTCTGTCATCATACCATAGCCCAGATTCAGCCTTGGTCAAGAACTGGGCAATTTCCTCTTGCATATAAGTGAAAATTTCGTATTGCTTGTAGACCTGGTCTTCTTTTATGGCCTGAACCAAGTAATTCATGTACTTTTTCAGCTCCTCATAATAGCCCTTAAAGAATAGATCGAAGGGTTCAAACTGGACTTGAGCCATTTTCTTCTCTTCTAAAAACCCACGTGTATTGCTGATGAGTTCTTTTGCGTCCTCGTGAATGTCCTTGATGTCACTTCCCTTAACCAGGCGGTCCACTAGCTTACGATAGTCCCTTGGTAGGTCTTCTAGCAGGCAAGATTGGGCTATGATAGATGTGAATGATCCGTTGCCACCCTTGTAAGAGGTTTGGTTGGCAAAGGCAACCATATGGGCAACCTGTTTGACTAGCTTAGAAGCTTCTAAGCGGTAGTCCATTAAGTTTTGACAAACCTGGTCCATATTGTAGAGGTATATGTAGCTTTCGTTCAAGTATTCAAAGCTCTTGTTTAATAAGGCTTGACCATATCTTCCTGAAAGGACCTGGTCGAGGGCTTCTTGTAGCTGGTTGAACTTTTCAAGGGCCTGGTCATCTCCAACGTAAAGAATGTTGACATCCTGTAATAAGTAGGCTTGGGGAGAATCCATAGCAGCATTCCTTACCAGCCGATCCCAGGTCATTGGGAAAAGGTCATAGCCCACTCCATCGAGGATATATTGGGTTGAAAGCTCCTTGCCACGAGGGGTTTTACTAATGAAGTAAAGGTTCAAGCCCAGGTTGGCAGTGGGCTCATGGCTATACTCTACTAGGAGTTCTATGTCATCCTTATAATGCTTCTTTATATGATCAATAATTATTTCTTTTATTTTTTCTTTCATGTTGCCTCCTTGTTGGTCTCTTTTGTTTGTGTCATGATATCATGTTACTTATAGTATAGGCTATATTGAAGTAGATGGATATATACCAAACAAATCTATAGTATTCTGTATATACTTTCATATACAAGTATTAAATGATTTAAAGTAATTATACCTAGGGACTTGATTGACACTTGAAGGGCTTTGGAATAGGATAAAGAAAAAAAGGGAGGTTAATATGAATCAGTTAAAAGAAAGATTATCTAAGATAAAGCCAGGACGTATCTTAGACATTGGTACGGGTAGCGGCTCTTTTGTTGCCATGATGACGGCAGTTTATAAGGACTACGAGGAAATCATAGGGATTGATCAAATTGAACGCGCCATTGAGGCGGCAAATAAGCACTTTGACGATGAGAAGATTTCCTTTGAAGTGATGGACATACATGATATGTCTTTTCCACCCCATTCCTTTGATATGGTGACCCTATCCAATTCTCTTCACCATATGCCTGATATGACAGCGACCCTAGATAGGATGTTGGACATGGTCAAGCCTGGAGGCGTCTTGCTCTTTAACGAAATGTATTGTGACAATTTAAGTGAAGCCCAGTTAACTCATACCTATCTACACCACTTCTGGGCAGAGATAGATCGAGCAACGGGCGTTATACACAATGAAACCATGAAGAGACAGGATATAATTGATACCATTCAAGGGCATCCTGCTATCGCCACAGTAGAGGCTTGGGACATGGATTTTGGTGAAAGACCAGAAATGACACAGGACCAGAAGGATTGGTTAAAAAAGTCCCTGGATGATTCTTTGAAGAAAGTTCAAGACCATGAGGATTATGAAGCATTTAAGCAAAAGGCAAAGTCATTACAAGAGAGAATCGATCAGGTTGGCTTTGACTCAGCTACCCAACTGATGACCCTTGCTCGTATTTAGGTAAGTGAAACATTACTGAAATAAAATAAACCGCCAGAACATGATATAATAGTATCAATACAAGTACATATTATATGATTGGAGGTTAATATGGGTAAGAATTTTATTTCCTCAAAGTTCAATCCACCAACATGTATCCAAAGAGACGACTTCATTATGAAAAAGTTGACTGTTAAGGAAGTTGAAAAGGATTATGAAGCAGTGATGTCAAGTCGGGTGAGTTTAAGAAAAATCTTTTCTGACCATGATGAATGGCCAAGAGATGACATGACCATTGCAGATAATTATAAGGACCTGCAAGTTCACGAAGATGAGTTTGACAATCGAGAGGCCTTTACCTACACCCTGGTTGATTTAGAAGACACCAAGTGTTTGGGCTGTGTCTATATTTATCCATGGCGATACGGGACCTATGACAGCCAGGTTTATTATTGGGTTACAGATGAAATGAAGGTCCAGGGACTTGAAGACAAGGTCTTTACCTTCCTTGATTCATGGTTGAAAGAAACCTGGCAGTTCAAGGATGTTGTCTACCCAGGTCGGTCAGTGTCCTTTAAAGCCTTGCAATCAAGAATAGAAGCGGTCAAGGAAATGGCCTAGGTGTAAAATATTTAAGCTGATAGAATTTAATCTATCAGCTTTTTCTATATTGGTAATCAGATGAGTCCTTACTTACAGGTTCTTGGACTTAAATGACAACATGCTATTGGCTATGAGCCTGTTGAGGTTAATGTGGTAGATGCTCTCCTTGATCAGAATTTCTGATAGGGTTGAAGCAGCTAAACAGGCTATGAGTGTGGGGAGGGCCAATTGATACTGGCCTGTGAATTCAACGATCATAAAGGCTGCTGTCAAGGGAGCGAGGGCAAAGCCAGAAAACATGGCTGCCATACAGACATAACCCAAGACCATGGGGCTTGAATAGCCTAGAGGGTGAAAATAACTGACAACCATACCAAAGCTAAAACCTATGTAGAGACCGGGGGCGAAGAGTCCTCCTAGTCCACCTGATGCTAGGGTAATGCTGGTTAGACCAATGAAACCAAGGGCTATCACTAACCAGAAGGTCACACTGTAGTCTCTAGAAATTAAGTCTTGCAGCTGGATGCCATAGGTGAAATTCTTATCAATCAGGCTATAAATAAGGACATATACCAGAGAGCCAATGGCTGCCTTAAAGTATATAGATTTGAAGAGGCGGTTGAAGATCTTATTACATAACTGGATAGACTTAACGTAAAGGCAGGCTACAAGTCCCATTGCAAGGCCCAATAAAACAAAATGTGGAATATAGGTCAAATCTATCTTTGTTTGTAATGAGGCAACATGCATCAGGGGTTCTGAGTCAAAGAAACGGGTGATGAAGTAGCCAGAAATTGACGCCAAAAGGATGGTTCCCATCATGTCAAAATACCGCTTTTTAAAGATGACTTCAACTACAAATAAGGTTGCAAAGATGGGGGCCTTAAAGGCAGCAGCCATGCAGCCTGCTACACCACATCCGATTAAAACTCTAGTATCGTCTTCAGACATCTTAAATCTAAAGGCCAAGTTAGACCCGATGGCACCACCTAGATGGGTGATGGGCCCATGGATACCTACGGTGAAACCAGACAATAAAGTAATAAAGGTTCCAAATGTTTTTAGGGCAACGCTAGTAGGGCTCATCAAGCGTGTTTTGATGAACTCTATTTCATACATGACCTGAGACACACCAAAACCTTGGTTATCTTCCTGGAGTCCGAAACGACGGATGCTGGCAACCACTACAAACATAGTCAAGGGAAGAAAGGTATAAAAGAGTATATAAGCGTCGTGGCTACTGATAAAGGTAAAGCCAGCCTTCAATAAATATCGAAATAAAAGACCTACACCACCAGATAAAAGACCCACACCAAGGGCGGTGAGAAAAATCTTACTTTTTACTTTAAAATTTGTATACATATTAGGTCACCTCAGTTCAATTATACCAATAATAGAACTATTTTGCACTGACCATTTATAATAACCCTTTATATTGAACCGCATACTCCAGAACACTTTTATGCTAAAAAATGTAGCTTTCATTCCGAATAGGGCTTAAACGCGTATTTACCTGTTATACTTTCTTTAAAGGAGGGATCAAGATGATTAAAAGAATACGTTGCCTGTTAGAGTACTTAACATTGGCGGTTATATTATTTCATTGTTTGATGTCCATTTCGTTGATTTGGCTTTTGGCGTTGGTATTGAAAGCAGGTAGTATCTTATATAGAATCATGTTGAGGCGTGAAGCCCGTCAAGAGTCAAGTGGTAATGTGCTTTATAAGAGGGCAGATGACCACCATAATTACTGGTATTTCTTCTTACCCCTTATCCAGTTACTGCTTCTGGTATATTATTTACCCCTCTTAGGTCCTATAGGAACATCAATTACCCTTGTATTAACTGTAATTATAGAATGGTGTGTGGTTCATATATACCGTAAGTATAGTCTTGTGATTTATGGTCATGGTATACTTAATAAACATCACTTTTATTCTTTTGCCCTCTTAAGGGACCAGGTTCTAGTTAAGAATTACGATGGGGAGTATGAGTATTATATGGAGAAGTCAAGAAAAGTCCTAACCTTAAATCCTAATGAAATGTGTATGTTAGAAGAAGTCAGCCTCTTGTAGGATGACTTTTTTTTAAATAGATATTTACATTATTTACCATTTATTGTAATATAATGTAAAAAGGAGGCGGTATGACATTTTATTTTTTTCATGAGGACCCAGCCTATCAAAATAGGTTAAGGCAATACTACAACAAGTATGTTCACCAAGATATTCATCTGGAATTTGAGGGACCAGTCGTAAAAGGCAGTTGGGTTATTTGCCCACCATCACTAGCTGCCCAATATCCTGACCAAGAAAAAGTAATCCTGTCTAAAAGAAACCTTTTAAGTAAGAGGGAGATTAATCAATATCAGAGGATGGATCATTTTTTTGACTTCTTAACAAAGTTTTGTCGAGAGGAAACTCAAGTACGGCACCAGGAAGTCATCTTACTTTCGGGTGGAGCAGGGGGTGTCGGAACCACCAGCTTGGCTATGAACCTGGCCAGTCATCTCTCTATGAGTCACCAGGTCTTCTTTATTAGTTTGGATGTCTTTCAAAAGAAGTTTTCCCATGAACTCCCCCAGCCTATGAGTTTGTCAGAGAGTCTTTACAAGTTGAAGTCAGATATGCCATTGAAACTAGACATTCAGACGAATCTTGATTACTTTACCAGTTGCGATTATGTAGAGGATTTGTTGTCAGTGGGCGTTGATCAAATGAAGAAGCTAGTTGATACCTTGTTGGAAGTGGGGTATGAGAAGATTGTTTTTGACCTGGGACAAGCCTACAAGTATCTGGACTTAGACTACAGCAAGCATTACCTGATTTTAGGCGAAGGGATGGATAGGGAGAGGGTGCTTCATCAAATCAAGCAGTTGGGCTCTGTTGACAGGGCCTTCTACAACAGGGGGCATGATTTTTGTGAGGATGATCAGATGAGTCGAGGGGGTGGAGGATGGCTATCTCAAAGCATACAAGACCAGTGGGATCGACTATTAAAGCAGACCTAATTGAACGCATTATGCATTTATTGTCAAGCCAGGACTATGATGAGGAGACGGGGCGCAAGCTTATATACCAGGAGGTCTATGAGTATGGAAGACAGAAGGGCTTATCTATAGAGGGATGCTTAAGTCTGTCAGACGATATCTATAACCATATGTTTAAGTTAGATATTTTACAGAAGTACTTAGATGATCCTAGTGTAAACGAAATCATGATTAATGGTTATCAGGAAATTCATATTGAAAGAAGGGGACAAATCACTCGGACCAAGGATGCTTTTGAAAGTGAGGAAGTTTACCTATCGGTCATTCAGACCATTGTGTCCAACGTTAACAGACGGGTGAATATGAGTCAGCCCATAGTAGATGCCCGTTTAAATGACGGGTCTAGGATCCATGTTGTTTTAAAGCCTGTTGCCTTAAATGGTCCAATTGTGACCATACGAAAATTTACCAATCATGCTTATAGTCTAGTGGAGCTAATGGATAGGCAGGCCATTAGCCGAGAAGTGTTTGACTTTTTAATAGACTTGGTAAAGTACAAGTACAATCTCTTCATATCAGGTGGGACAAGCTCAGGAAAAACGACCTTTCTTAATGCCCTTGCCCATTATATCCCCAGCCATGAAAGGGTGATAACCATTGAGGACTCGGCTGAGTTGGCCCTAGACCAGGTTAAGAACTTGGTCAAGTTAGAAACGCGGAGTCCAAATAGTCAGGGAGAATGTGCCATAGATATGGCTGCCTTAATCAAGGCTTCCCTTCGAATGCGGCCTGATCGGATTGTAGTTGGAGAGGTCAGAGGGGTAGAGGCTATCGATATGATTCATGCCATGAACACAGGCCACGATGGGTCTCTATCAACTGGTCATGCTAATTCGTCTAAGGACATGCTAAGACGGCTGGAGATTATGATTCTAAAAGGGTTGGACCTGCCCAGTCTTGCCCTAGAACGTTTGATAGGATCCAGTATTGATGTTGTCATCCACCTTGAAAGAGGCCTAGAGGGCCACCGATATATAAGGGAAATTATTGAAGTGCTTGACTGTGAGACCGGTTATGAGGTGAATGTACTCTTTCAGATGGAAGACGGCTGCTTGAGGCTTAAAAACCCATTGATACAAAAGGAGAAATATGACAAGTATAAGGGACAGACTCTATAGGGGTGGACTTGTTTTGGGCTTGAGTTTTATAGTCGCCCATATTTATTACCAAGACTGGAGATTTGCTGTGGGATTGGCCCCCCTGGTATATGGCCTATGTGGTAATGTTTTTTTTAGTAAAAGGATCAACCGCAAGCTAACCCTGGCTTTTAAATTACTTTTAAATGGCATGTATACAGAACTACTTGTCGGTCAGTCGCTTAGGAATGCCTTGGTTGCCAGTCGGACCAACCTTCTTGTAGACCAAAAGCAGTTCTTAGGCTGGGTAGATGAACTCATCCATGACATACGGTATCAGAAGAGCGAGTTGGAGGCCTGGAAGACCTTTTCTAACCAATTGGACCTTGTCATATGTTACCAGTTCATAGATGTTTTAGAAGTTACCTATCGTCATGGGGGCCGGGTTCATGAGATTCTTAGGGATACGATTGGTCAGTTATCAGACCAGATGGATCTGGACTTGGAAGTGGATCTGATTTTATCAGCTAAAAAATATGAGTTCTACTTGATGATGACCCTGCCTCTTTTGATGACCTGGGTCTTATCCCTTAGTCAACCAATCTATACAGGGGTCCTCTTTGGGACTTTATGGGGTCGGGTGGTTATGACGGGGGCATTAGGTCTCCAAGCTTTGGCATTTTTCCTGGGAAGGCAGATTATAGGGAGGGGGATGTAGATGGTCTTTCTTATTTACCTGATGGGTCAAGTATTGGTCTTGGTCTCCTGTCGTCAGACCATGGGGGGCCTGCTGGCGAAGAGGATACCATATGGTCTGCCCCTGAGGTTGGTCAAAATGATTATGTTAACCAGTCTAGGGAGTCCCTTTCTTGAGGCCAAGCACAAGTGGTTGGGTCAAGTATATAACCATGGCCTTCTTGCCTTAAGCCTTGGTCTCTCTTGGATGATCCACTTGTGGGGCTACCATCCCCAGTATATGGTCTTCTTACTTGGCCTGATCAGCATTCGGCCCTACCTGACTTTAAATAGGGACTATAAGGACAAGTGTCGCCTGATAGAGGGACGGTTACCCCAAATACTGGGACAGATGAATCTTTTGATTGGAGCTGGGATGACACCTGTTAAGGCCTTAGAGTATGCAACCCGGTCTCAAAAAGACATTATAACCAGCCAGCTCTATAGGGTAACCCAGGAGGTTCGTTTGGGTGGTTATTTCCAGAAGCGAATGATGAACTTTATGACTCTGTGTCAACATACCTACCTGACACGATTTGGAAGAATTCTGCTGATGTATGATCAAAACGGGACATATGCTTCAAAAAAATTACTGCAAGAACTCTTGGAGGACTTGTGGAAGCAAAAGCGGTCGGTGACCATAAAGAAGGGGGAGGAGGCATCCACCCACTTGTTGATTCCCATGGCAATAGCCTTAATTGGAACCATGGTAACTATGATTGTACCCGCTTTGTATGAGATATTTACTTTTACTTAGGAGGAGAGTATGTTAAAACTTTTAAAGGATAAACAGGGCTTAGGAACTATAGAAATAGTCATTATACTAGCGATACTGGTAGGGATAGCCCTCTTATTTAAGAACCAGATTACAAGCCTGGTGAATGCTATTTTGGATGATATTATGAAACAGGACTTTAAGGTGACCTATTATTATGGAATTTACTAGACGAGTTAAGGGGGCTGAAACATTTTTACACTATCCTTGTGATGAAGGGGACATCATTCCCTATCAGGTTGAAATGATCAACAGGTCTGACCAAAAATCCCTGGTAGGTCTAGAGATGACTTCTGGTACTCTGGCCTATAGAATAACGTCTTACTTACCTTTAGATATGTACTTCAGGGGGCTTAAGCAAAACATTAATGAAATCAAGTCCTTGTTTGTTGACCTAGTCAAAGCCATCGAGGACCTGGAGCATTACTTGCTAGATTTAGATCTTTTGGTAATCGATAAGTCCAAGGTCTATTATAGCCTGTCAGACCAGCAAGTTAAGCTTCTTTACCTGCCCAGACGGCATTTGAGTCCAGGTAACCAGCAGGGCAGAATAAAGAGACTTTTTTTGTCCCTTATGTATGATTATATGAGTTTTGAAAGTTTATCCAAGTGTCAGGACTTTGTAAACCACTTGCAAAATGAGCAAATGGATATTTTTGCCTTAAGCCACTTCTTACAAGGGGAAGACCACCAAGTCTTATCAGAGAAGAAGTCATGGTTGAAACGTCTGTTTCCTAAAAAAAATCAGGAAGCAGTTAAGGGGGTAGGCTTTGAGCCTGGTGAAGAGACCCTAATACTTAAGGTCAATCAAGAACCCTATTTGCTGATAGGAGATAGAAAAATTGACCTATATAAGCCATCCATTTTAGTCGGTCGATCCCCCGACTTAAATGATTATTCTGTGCCTGAGGCCCTGACCATGGGAAGAGTTCATGCTGAGTTTAAGCGGGAGGAAGATCAAGTCTTTGTTATAGATCTAAATACTAAGAACGGGACCTATATAAACGGTAAGAGGATTGAAAGTCAAAAGACCTACCTGCTTCATGAGGGTGACGGTATTGAGATGGGGGGACAAGTTGTAAAATTTCATAGTTCATAGCTTGTGATGAAAAATCTCTTTTTTTAAAGGGATTTTTTTATGTTTTTGCATATCTGAAATATCTATTAAGTCGGTGGTCTTTGTATATAAAATATAGTATAATAGGTGGGAATTACATACTTTGATGGAGGGTAAAATGAGCAAAATCCAATGGCAGCAAATAGAACACTTACTTAATGACCACACGGTGGACTTGAGTCTTGACGAGATTAGAGATCATTATCAGGAAGACCATCGTTACTACCACACCTTAGACCATATAGAGGATGTCTTAGAGGCCAATAGACTTGAAGAGGATAGCTTGATTTTAGCCCTGCTCTTCCATGATATAAAGTTCTCTGGCCGTCATATGAACTACCGTGAGTTAAGCAGTCGTTATTTTAGGAGTGTTTGTCACGGAGATCCAGACTTTGTTGATGAAGTTTGTGACTTGATAGAGGGTAAGGGGCCCCAGGATCTACAGGAGGAGTTTGACCGGGTCAACACCTTGATTTTGAGAACCCATGATATCAACTCACTCTTGAATTGGGAGAATGCCATTTTTAAGGAGTACCAGCATCACAGTGTCAATACTTACAAGAAGCGACGCATTACTTTCTTGAATAAGGCCTACCAGGAGACCAGTAATGAAATTCTTTTAGAGCTTAGAGATATCATTGCTGAGAGAGTCTATAAGATTGGTTTTTACCCAGGAAGTTTTAATCCCTTCCATATTGGCCACTATAACATACTAGAGAAGTCAGAGAAGTACTTCGATAAGGTAGTGATTGGAGTAGGGGTTAATTATGAGAAGAGAGAGCTCGCCAAGAGTGAAATTCCTGGAATCATAAAAAATCGTCAAATTGTCTACTATTCAGGCTTAATTACAACTGAAATCCAACAATTAAAGGAACATGGGGAAGTCTTTGTGGTGAGAGGCCTGAGGAATGCTTATGACCTCCAGCATGAAGAGGGACTTAGAAATGTTATTAAGGACTTTTTCCCAGACCAGGAGTTTGTCTACTATTTCTGTGATAAGGAATACGAACACATCAGTTCAAGCTTGATTAGAGATATCCAATCGCGAGGCAAGGATAATGTCATGTCAGATAATATGTTAAAGCGTTATACCTTCCCAGTCGATATCAAGGAGGAGATATAAATGAGTCCATTTTTAGTCTTATTGTTTATTATTCCAGGTAGCATTATGCTACTTTTAGGCATGTATATTGGAAAAACACAATATGTAGAGGTTTTGAAACAGTATGATCAAAAAAAATCATACAAGCGCCCAGAACTGGCAGTCTACATTAAACGTTTGATGATGGGGACCGGTGGTTTAACTGTCATTCTCAGTTTGATTAGTCTGCTTCTAAGCTTTATAGTGGATGGCATCGACTTTGTTTATATCTACTTGGTTGTATATGCTGTCATTACTGCCCATTACATCATCAAACTTAGGTTTGCGTGTAAAAAATTTGAGATTAAGGAGTAAACATGAAAAAAATCGAAGTGTGGACCTTTAAAACTTGTCCCTTCTGTGTAAGGGCCCTAAACTTATTGGATAGTCTAGGTATAAACTATGAAAACCATGTTTTGCCATGGGGGGACTCCTATCTAAAGGTTCTTGAAGAAAAAACAGCCTGTGATACCCTACCCCAGATCTTTGCTGATGGCGACTATATAGGAGACTGTAGTCACATTCATGACCTCCACCAGCAGGGCCTCTTATTAGACATGTTGGGGGCTTAGATGAGATTTGTAGCCAAGGAAGTTCACCTATGTCCCCTAATGTTAGGAGAAGAGACTTTGAGAGTGCAGCAAGCCAAGGTTATTCATGACTATTATCTTAAGGGAATGGTGCAAGCAGTTTACCATATAGATGACTCAGAGAATGTATTCATGATTATGGATTGTATCACTAAAAGAGAAGCGGAGGTTTTACTGGCCAAGTTACCCCTTGTCAGGGCTGGGAAGTCAACCTTTGAAGTAAATGAGATTAAGCCTTATAGGGGCTATGAAGGGTTAGTATAATGAAACGAATGGATATGCATATGCATAGTATTGCATCAGATGGATGCAAGAATAATGATCAACTGATTATTGAGTTAATGGCCAAAGACATCAGTCTTTTTGCCTTGACGGACCACGACACCTTTGAGGGGGTTGAAGAAATGGTTTATAAGGCAAAAAAAGCAGGTTTGACCTGCCTACCTGGTGTGGAGGTGTCTTCTACCTATGATGGTATGGAGTTCCATCTCTTGGTCTATAATTTCGATAAGAACAACAAGGCGTTCAGGGACTTGTTGCAAGATAACCTAAGGACCAGACAGGCCTATGATGTGGATTTAATTGAGGGGTTAATTGCAGCGGATACACCTAGGGTGAGTCGTCAGGCTTATGATGCCTTTGAGGATGATCCCTACCAAGGTGGTTGGCGGTCGATTAACTATTTGAAGTCTATTGGCCTAGTAGTGGAGTTTCCTGATTACTTGAACCTATGCCATTGCATACCGCCTATGAAGTTTCACAATCCTCAAAGGGTCATCCAAGTGGCTCACCAGGCTGGAGGAACAGTGGTTCTAGCCCACCCATCGTCTAACCAACCGGGCGGATTAAACAATCGTATTTTAGATGATTTTATAGCTTATGGCTTGGACGGCATTGAATGTTACTCCCAATACCATAAGACGCCTGAGGAAGTCAAGTATTACTTGGATTACTGTAAGAAGCATGACTTGCTTGTGTCTGGGGGATCTGATTATCATGGTGGCTATACAGGCAGGAGGTTAGGTCATCCTGAGGTCACATCGGAAACAGCAGACTATGAAGCCTTCATGGCACTCACATAATGAGAAAAGGGATTGATTCTAGGATCAATCCCTTTATGTATGTTTATAAGCTGATGATGCCCCTGGTGTACAATATTACCAGTAGAGCAAGACCCAAATGGAAAAATAGGGTCAATCGTCCTGTCCATACAAAATTCTTTTTTTGGGTCTTGTGGTGGAAGACCTTCATAGCCAGAATGAAACCTAGGCTGCCAAAAGACCATGAAGCCCCTAGGAGTTTAGACTCGGGTATCCTATAAGCCTCTTTGACAGATTTTCGCTTGTCCAGCCCCATGAGGAGAAAGCTCCTTAAGTTGAGTAGGATGATGATGATAAAGATGTATTTCCACATGATAATCCTCCTTGATATGCCTTGATTATATAGAAGTATCAGGGGGCTGTCAAAGGCATGGATGCGTAAATACAGGGCTTTTGCCAAAATTTTTATATTTTGGTTTCAGATTTCAATAAAAGGTGTTTGAAATATTAGGAATCTGTGATAATATAGGGATGAAATGTGGTCAAAACACTTATAAATACAGGCCACAGTTCAGTGATTTTTCACAAAATGTTGGGGGTGGGAATTTCGATTTCCATGGACCTGAGGGTCCTAAAAACTAGAAAGAGGAGTTGTGAATATGTCTTATGTACAAAACGTATTAGAGAAGGTAAAGCAAAGAAATCATGGCGATGCTGAATTTATTCAAGCGGTTGAAGAAGTATTTGAATCTCTTGAGCCAGTAATGGACAAGCATCCTGAGTATGTTGAAGCTAACATCCTTGAGAGAATGGCTGAGCCTGAGCGTCAAATCATCTTCAGAGTACCATGGGTAGATGATGCAGGTAACCTACAAGTGAACAGAGGTTTCAGAGTTCAGTTCAACGGAGCTATTGGACCTTACAAAGGTGGTTTAAGATTCCATCCATCTGTATACATAGGAATTGTTAAGTTCTTAGGTTTCGAGCAAATCTTCAAGAACTCATTAACAGGTTTACCAATCGGTGGTGGTAAAGGTGGAGCTGACTTCGATCCAAAGGGCAAGTCAGATTCAGAAGTTATGAGATTCTGTCAATCTTTCATGACAGAATTACAAAGACACATCGGTCCAGACGTAGATGTACCAGCTGGTGACATCGGTGTTGGTGGTAGAGAAATTGGTTTCTTATACGGTCAATACAGAAGAGTTAGAGGCGCATTCGAAAACGGCGTATTAACTGGTAAAGGCTTAAACTACGGTGGTTCTTTAGTTAGAACTGAAGCAACTGGTTTTGGTTTAATCTACTTCATGGAAGAAATGTTAAGATACAACAAGGACGAGCTTAAGGGTAAGACTGTTGTTATCTCTGGTGCAGGTAACGTTGCTATCTACGCTACTAAGAAGGTTCAAGAATTAGGCGCTAACGTAATCGCTTTATCTGATTCTTCAGGATACATCCATGATCCACAAGGTATCAACTTAGCTACAGTTAAGCAAATCAAAGAAGTTGAAAGAAAGAGAATTTCTGAGTACGTTAAGCACCATCCACATGCTACGTTCACAGAAGGTTGCAGAAACATTTGGGACCTTAAGTGTGATATCGCATTACCATGTGCTACTCAAAACGATATTGATTTAGATTCAGCTAAGAAGATTGTTGCTAATGGTACTAAGTACGTTGGTGAAGGTGCTAACATGCCTACAACAAACGATGCTCTTAAGTACTTCTTAGACAACGGTGTTTTATTAGCGCCTGCTAAGGCTGCTAACGCTGGTGGTGTTGCTACTTCAGCTCTTGAAATGTCACAAAACTCTATGAGATACTCTTGGACATTCGAAGAAGTTGATGCTAAGTTAAAGCAAATCATGATCAACATCCATACAGCTGCTGCTGAAGCTTCTGAAGCTTACGGATTCGGTTACAATGTTGTTGCTGGTGCTAACATCGCTGGTTTCAAGAAGGTTGCTGAAGCGATGATCGCTCAAGGTAACTACTAATCTGAATGAGCTATAAAAGATAATATGAAACACCACTCCATCAGGAGTGGTGTTTTTTTAGCTTATAAGCAAAGAAAAGCCCGATCCATACTTGGACCGGGCTTTGACTACTTATTGTAGTGTTGCTTCAAATTCATCTAATAATTGTTCGAAACGATCAAATGCTTGTTGTAATGGTTGACCAGTTGAGAAGTCTACACCAGCATCTCTTAGTAAGTCTAAAGATGGCTTAGAAGAACCGCCAGCTAAGAAGTCTAAGTACTTTTGTAGGTCTTCATCTGTACCATTTAATACCTTATCTGAGAAAGATAAACCAGCAGATAAACCAGTAGCATACTTGTAAACATAGAATGCATTGTAGAAGTGTGGAATCTCAGCCCATTGTTGACCTGTAATGTGGTCAGTTACAAAGCTTGGACCATAGTATTCTTGGTATACTTCGTTCATGATTTCGTTGAATACTTCAGCGTTTAATGGTGTACCAGCGTCGTATGTTTCATAAGCTCTCTTCTCGAAATCTGCATAAATCATTTGAGTGAAGATTGTGTTCTCGATTAAAGAAATGTAGTCAATTAATACTTCTTGCTTTTTAGAAGGGCTCTTAGCTCTTTCTAATCTGTATTCAAGTAATAAGGCTTCGTTTGTTGTTGATGCAATCTCAGCATTGAAGATTGGAACACCAGCATCGAAGTATGATTGTTTAGCGTTTGAATACTTAGCGTTTAATGCATGACCCATCTCATGAGCTACAGTAGACACATCATTCATTGAACCTGAGAAGTTTAATAATACAAACGGATCTGTATCATATGTTCCCCATTGGTAACCACCCTCGTACTTAGTAGATGTAGGGTATACATCACACCAACGACTGTTGAAACCTTCATTTAAGTCAGCGATGTATTGCTCACCAAGTGGTTCTAAAGCAGTAGCAATATACTTTTGTGCATTTTCGAATGACATTGTAGTAGATGATCCTGGAACCAGTTGAGCGTATAGGTCAGCTTGGTATACTTTCTCTTCAAGACCTAGGATATCTTTTCTCATTTCAATCCATCTATGAAGGATGTCTAAGTTATCATGAGTAATCTTGAAGATTGTTTCGTATTCTTGCATGGTTACACCATCAGATAATAAGGCAGACTCTAAAGCTGAATCAAAGTTTCTAGCCTTAGCAAAGAAAGTAGCTTTCTTAATTTCTGACTCATAAATCTCTGCAATTAAGTCTAAGCCAACATTTGTCTTCTTAAAGTAAGCATCTAATACTTCTTGCTTTTCTTCACTAGTACCATTAGACCACTTACCCCAGTTTGGCTCAGGTAAGAACTCTTCGATAGCTGTTTGGTACTTGTAAGCATCATAGATTGACTCTGGAATTTCTGATAAAATCTGTGCTTGACCTAAGATCTTTTCTTCAGCATCTGATAAGATATGGTCTTTTTCACGTAAAATACTATCAACTAAAGACTTGTATGAAGCCATGTCTTCGTTGGTCATGTAGTCTGTTAAAGCATCTTGGTCCATGTGCACGATAGCAGGCATGATGTAAGATGTCTTCTCGCTGAAGTCACTATTTAAAGTAGAGGCTAAATCTTCTAGCTCAGAGTAGCTTGTGTTAGTTGTATCAGTATGAGCTTGAAGGGTTGCAAATACATATAACTTAGCGATTAAACGGTTGGCTTGTTCGTAAGTCGTTAGAGTATCAGCAAAGTGGTTGTAAGAAGTTGTGAACTTAGACTCTAAGTTCTCAAGCTTGTTAACAAGTAACTCAGCTTCTGAAAGGTCTAACATGTAAGCATCTCTTGAAGCGTAAACCTTTTCAAGTTCCCACTTGAAAGCGTCCTCAATGGCATCTCTTTCACTGTTGCCTTGGCTCGCTTCGTCATAAGTGCTTTCTTCTTCGTCTTCTTCAGCAGGCTCCTCAGTCTCAGCTGCGTCACCTTCTTCTTCATCAGCAGGCTCTTCTGTTTCGCCAGTTTCTTCATTGTCACTAGGCTCTTCAGTATCACCAGCTTCCTCGTTGTTGTTAGCAGGTTCGTTGTTTTCACTCACCTTGTTGTCAGGCGTGTTGCTATTACCCGAATTGTCGTTGCCATTACATCCTGTTAGTGCTAGTGACATAACTAGAACTAGGGTAATGATCAGTGATAAAATTTTGTTCTTTCTCATTTCATTCCTCCTTATATACTACATACATTATAGCTTGAGAACGAATCAAGACAAAGATATTTCAAACGCGTGTCAGAAATATTTAATAAGTATAAAGAAATATTATTACTTAGCTTCCTGTGGTATAATTAAGGTGCAAAATACACTAAGAGGAGAAAAAATGGAAAATACAATAAAAGACTTACTGGATCAGGGCTTAAAGCTAATGAGCCAAGAAAATATGAAAGACCTGGTAGAAGCAGGACTGAAGGTCTTTAAGAGTCCCTTTGCGGGTCAAGAGGTAGCTGTTGATGTGAACAATGATTTTTCTGACTGGCTCTTGCATGACTACTGGCATGAGGGAAAGACCCTCTATGATATTGCTGGCCATGAGGAAGAGGCTGTTGACATTATAAAGGCATCATTTCTGTCGATTTTCAAGGTGACTGAAGACAAGGACAAGCTTGTTTTTAAGGACATCTTCACCAATAAGGATTTCGTGGTAACCACGACAGAAGTCTGTAATACGGGTGACTTAATCAAGGCAAGACTCTACCCAATAGGAGGACATCACCACCTACTTCAGGAGCCTATTTTCTATGACCCAGCCTATGAAGTGACCATAAGAAAAAGTGTTATGTTTCAATACAACAACTATTGTGTCATTAATGGCCCCACTGAGGTGGATCGTTTCATACAAGACCAATCCCTGATGATTTATCATCTGAGCAGCTTGATTGACTATTATGAAGGTGTCTTAGAAGATGATGAAAGTCTATATGTCTATGTTGCCAAGTATAAGGTGGTTGATAAGGACTTGCTATTGGATTGTCTTTTGGACCAGGGAGACTTCCATTTAATAGAACACAATGAGTTTGAAACTTTGATCCATCATATGGTGGAGGACCACATTTTGGCAGAGATCCTAGTGGACGATCAATGGATGGAAGTTGAGTGTGTCAAACAGACTGATTTAGGACTGACAAAGGATTGTTTAAAGCTGGTTATTGAAGACCACGCTAAGTATGTAAGTGAAGCGTGTTTGGGCATGGATGATTTGCTGAATTAATTGACAGGGTCATCAAAAAATAGTAGAATATTATTGTTATAATTTTAATTAAGTAGAGTAGATTTATGAAAGGAGACAACCGATGAAACTAGTTTTTTCAGATAGAGCTGAAAATTCTGATGATGGGTCCTCCGCCAAGCCGACACCGGTCGATGCTATTGGCGTAGACGACATGATAAAAGACATCAAGAAGATGATTGAAAGTGAGGACGACCACAAGGAAAAGCTAACCTCTTATCTTTCGATTATCGAGAAGAAAATTGAAGATCAAAATCAAATTGACTTAAACAATGTGGACCAAGACCATATTAAGAAGTTGATTGAAAAGCATCCCTTCTTCAAGAACCCCAATTCTTATCACATAAGATTGATTACAATTATGAAGTATTTAAAGAAAAAGGGTGTGGATGTGAGCATTAATGATATTGATTTATTGATCGATGAAATTATTCAGAAGATTGACGGTGTTGTCAAAGTCGCTGATGGAAAATATAAAAGAAAGACAAAGTAAACTCAAGCCTGACAGTAGTCAGGCTTTTAATCGTGTGCGGGGCATGCTCACGAGCTGGTGGCCTGAAAAGGTGGCCACATCACCCACCAAGGGGAAGATAAGCTGTAGGCAAGGGCGTCTTTGGCGACGAAGGGGTCTGAAGGAAGCTGATGGCAGT
>Ga0209379_10000166_pt1 | contig 74883 bp, 69 predicted proteins | sample tdDd001_FD_187124 | JGI IMG/M metagenome (GOLD analysis project Ga0209379, IMG submission 187124) | Marine sediment microbial communities from the Atlantic coast under amendment with organic carbon and nitrate - tdDd00.1 (SPAdes)... | ecosystem: Environmental > Aquatic > Marine > Coastal >...
AGGCTAAGGCATCAGATGTTTTGATGTTTAGTTTTGTAGGTATGATAACTCAGGAAATAAAAGTTGGGACACAAACTGTAATTAGTGTTGTTCTTGAAACGGAATCTATTGGAATGGATGAGGTTGTTGTAACGGCATTAGGGGTAACCAGAGAGAAGAAATCTTTAGGATACGCTGTTACTGAAATTGGTGGAGATGCCGTTAGTGAGTCGAAAGAAACTAATATTGTGAATTCTCTTTCAGGTAAAGTTGCTGGTGTCTCTATTCGCCAAGCAAATACCATGGGAGGGTCTGCCAATATCATTATTCGTGGTACTGCTTCTCTTTTGGGGAATAATCAGGCCCTTTTTGTTGTTGATGGTGTACCTATGAATAATAGTAATACAAATACTGCTAACCAGCAAGCTGGTTGGGGAGGTTACGACTATGGTAACGCTTCTTCAGACATCAACCCTGATGATGTAAAGTCTGTTTCAATTTTGAAAGGTGCTGCTGCATCGGCTCTTTATGGATCACGTGCTGCTAATGGTGTGGTTTTGATTACGACCAAAAATGGATCTAAATCTAAGAAAGGTCTAGGTGTAACTGTTAATTCAGGGATTACATTTAGCACTATAAATAAAGAAACCATGCCTGAATATCAGTATGAGTATGGTGCAGGATATGACCCATCCTTTACTTTTCAAGGGGCTGATGGAATTAATGGCAATACAGTTGTTAATACTAACGATGATGCTTCATGGGGACCAGCATTTGATCCTAATATTAGTGTCGTACATTGGGATGCTTTAGATCCAGGTGCCGCTAACTACGGAGAAACTCGCCCTTGGGTTGCTCCAGATCATAAAGTTTATGATTTTTTCGAAACAGGTATCAAATACACTAACAGTGTTGCTTTAGCTGGAAATAATGCCCATGGAAGTTTCAGATTGTCTTATACCAATTCAGATGAAACGGGTATACTTCCAAATTCTTCAATTAAGAAGAATACAATGGCTCTAAGGAGTGACTATAAATTAAGTGATAAATTAAAGGCAAGTGCAAGTGCTAACTTTGTTAACACTAAAGGAAAGGGACGTTTCGGAACGGGTTATAATGATAATAACGTCATGCAAAATTTTGCTCAGTGGTTTCAATCTAATATCGACTTTAAAAGATTAAAGGATAATTATGAAACTGTTGATGGTGGTCAGTTAGGATGGAATTCTAAAAATCCGAACAACTTGGTTCCAGCTTATTCGAATAACCCTTATTGGACACGTTACAAAAACTATCAGGATGATGAAAGAAACAGATTCTTTGGTTTTGGAGCTCTAGATTATGAAATCAATGATATGTTCTCAGTTACTTATAGAACTTCTATTGACTATTACCATGAAAGACAAAATGAAAGAACCGCTGTTGGCTCTCATGCTGAGTCTTATTTCTCTACATATAATAGAACCTTTTCAGAATGGAACTCTGATCTGATGTTGAAATTCAAAAAGACTGTTGATGATTTAAACTTTAATGGTTTGGTGGGTGTTAATTATTTAGATAGAAATATTCAAACTGTTTTCGCTGAAACAAGTGGAGGACTGGTTGTGCCTGGCTTGTATACGGTATCTAATTCTAAAGTAGCAAACTCACCAACAGAAAATCTGTTGGAGAAGAATACGAAATCTGTCTATGGTAGTTTTTCTGTTGGTTACAGAAATATGGCTTATTTAGAAGGTTCATTCAGAGTAGATCAAACTTCTACTTTACCTACGGATGAGAATACTTATTTTTATCCTGCAATTTCTGGTAGTTTAATACTCTCTGAGTTGGAATTGTTTAAAGATATGTCTTTCTTAAATTTTGCGAAGTTAAGAGCAAATTATGCAGAGGTTGGTAATGATACTAATCCTTACAATACTTTGTCAGCTTATGCTCAGGGTACTAATTGGGGAGATAAATCACTTTTCTCGATAAATAGTACGTTAAAAAATCCCAACTTAAAATCAGAAAGAACAGAAAGTATTGAGATTGGACTTGAATCGAATTTCTTCAATAACCGACTAGGTTTTGATTTTGCAGTATACAAATCAAATTCTTTCGATCAGATTATGGATGTTAGTGTTCCTACTGGGAGTGGGTATAGCTGGGCTTTTGTGAATTCTGGTGAGATTGAGAACAAAGGAATTGAGCTTGGTATTAATGCTACCCCTATTAAAACAAACGATTTTACTTGGGATATGAATATTAACTGGGCAAAAAATAATAATGAAGTTATTAGCCTTTATAATGGAGTTAATAATATTGAGATATCATCATCTTGGGATATTTCTTTGAATGCTACTGTTGGTGAAGCTTATGGCGTTTTAAAGGGAACCGATTTTGTTTATGTAGATGGTAAGAAAGTTGTAGATTCCAGAGGTTACTACGTTAAAAGTGAACAGGAAAACCTTGTAGTTGGTAATATTCAGCCTGATTGGACAGGTGGTATTATTAATACATTCTCATATAAAGGATTCAGTTTGCGTGCTTTAATTGATATCCAGAAAGGTGGCGATATCTTTTCTAATGATCGTAAGTATGGTTTGGAAACAGGATTATACAAAGAGACTGCTGGTTTAAACTCAAAAGGAAATCCAAAGCGTGACGCGGTTGCTGACGGTGGTGGAATACTTCATGCAAATGCTGTTTATGCCGATGGAACTCAGAATACGACTTATGCCTTTGCTGGTGCTTATGGTGGAGATCAATATTCTGATAGGAGCCCTATGGCACGTTATATATATGATGCCTCATATGTTAAGTTGAGAGAGATTTCTTTATCCTATACGTTGCCAACAAGTTTGTTAGAGAATACTTTATTTAACAAAGTTGTTGTTTCTGCCATTGGTCGAAACCTTTGGATTATCCATAAAAACACACCTGGTTTTGATCCTGAAACAGGTCAGAGTTCTGGTAATACACAAGGTATTGCTAACTGTTCTTACCCAACAACACGAACTTATGGTTTTAATGTCACTTTAGGATTTTAATTTAAAAGACAAATAAGATGAAAAGAATAACATATTTAATATTAGGGGCTTTCACTCTGATGGGAATTGTTTCCTGTGATTTGGAAGACAATATTGATCCTAAACATGCAAGTAATGTTCCTGCAGAGACTGTATTAACAAATGCATTAGTTAACTTTGTTAACCAGTATAATGAGATGAATGTTAATCGTAATACGTCTCGATCGTTGGCACAGTATTGGTCAGATGTAACCTATACTGATGCTTCACGATACAACTTTAAAGGTCGTAGTATTCCAGATACATATTGGCGTAATTTTTACCGAAATGTATTGATGGATCTTGATGATAGTAAGAGAATTATCGAAGCTTCTGGTCTTGATGATGCTAAAACAAAGAATCAATTAGCTGTTATTGAAGTTTTAAATGTTTATACATATTCTGTGTTAGCTGAAACTTTTGGAAATATCGCTTATACTGAAGCTTTGCAGGGAGCAGATAATTTTTTTCCAAAATACGATGATGCTGCGACTGTATATGCCGATTTATTTGTAAGACTTGATGCTGCTATTGCTGCATTTAATGCTTCGAGTGGTTCGTTTGGTTCTGCAGAGTTACTTTTCGATGGTGATATTAACGAGTGGGTTATATTTGCAAATTCTCTTAAGTTGAGAATGGCAATGCGTATGGCTGATGTTCCTAGTTTCGATTCTAAAACTAAAGTTGAAGCTGCTTTAGCTGCGGGTGTTTATGATGCAAACTTAGAAGGTGCATTTTTCGATTATATTGGTACGTCACCTCATGTGAATACCATTTATAATGGTTTTGTAATCGATGGACGTGATGATTATGTGCCATCACACACGCTTATCGAACTAATGGTTTCGTTGAATGATCCTCGTCTACCATTGTGGTTTACTACTTACGAAGGTGAATATAAAGGAATTAATTTTGGAGACCAAGGAAGTTCTCCTTACAGCAAGTTCTCTCATTTTACTGAAAAGTTTTTTGATCCTAAACTTGAGGTTGTTCTATCTGATTATGCCGAAATGGAATTCTTTTTGGCAGAGGCTGTAGAAAGAAATTATGCTGTAGGTGGTACTGCTGAAGAGCATTACAATAATGCTATCACTGCAAGTATTTTGTATTACGGTGGCAGCGAGGCTGATGCAGCTACTTATTTGGCTCAACCTTCAGTAGCTTACGGTACTGCTGCTGGCTCTTGGAAGCAAAAAATCGGAACTCAGAAATGGTTGGCAATGTACAATCGTGGTATAGAAGGATGGTCTGAGTGGAGAAGATTGGATTTTCCTATCTTAAATGTGCCTGTTGACATGACTTATGATGATATTCCTGTTCGTATGCCTTATCCTTTTTCTGAAAAGAATACGAATCCGAGTTACGAAGCTGCAGTAGAAGCTATGGGGGGTGACAAAGTAAACATTAAACTATGGTTTGATAAATTCTAAAGTCTATCAAGGAATTTATAATTATCTAAACGAAGGGTATTAGTGATGATGGATTGTATACTTGATGTGTGCGCTGATCAAAAGTAATATTCAATAATATTAAAAAGAGCTGGTCATGTGATCAGCTCTTTTTTTAATTAAGAGATCTCTATTGTATCTTTATTGTTTCAGTACTTTTTGTGTTGATTATGACAATTTTTTTTGAAGTTGTAGCAACATGTTTTTTAGTTGACTTCATATGGTTAATTAGATTGATATCAATGTTTTTAACACTGATTCCATGATAGATATTAAGAGTTTAGTGGTTTTGTATTCCTATCTGCTAATGTTGTTATGTTTCGAAGCAATGTCATAGTTCAAAGGAGTACAAGTATCCAAGGTCAACAGACTTATTTTGTTAAATTCGCTAATAATCTTGATCGTATAAAAAGAGGTGAGCAGAAAGTGTTACCTGTTGGATATTATTTAGATGAAGAGTGGAAGGATGGTGCAAGTTATGCGAAACCAAATATCGAAATTCAGAATTTACAATTAAGATATTGTGTGCTTAATCAAGAGTTTGAATTCATTTGGGCGACTGATACATTAAGTATTACTAAACCAGTCTTAGTTGATTCGATTAAGTTTGGGGATAAATGTTTTATTTATACGAACTATTCAAATTCGAATCATGTAGAATCATCTTATTTTGAGTTGCTGAGTTTTAAGGGGTATATGTTGTTACAGAAATATGACTGCAAGTTTGTAAAAGGGAAAAAACAAGTGAGTAGTTTTGAAGAGCCGACTGATGACGCGTATTTAATAACTTCTCGATTTTATCTTAAAAAGAATGATAGCCCAGCGGTTCTTCTTCTTAAATCGAAAACATCTTTTTTTAATATGTTTGGAAATCGAAAAGAGAAGATGAAGAAATTTATGAAAGTAAATAAGTTGAAAAGATCAAAAAGTGATGATCTATCTAAAGTTATAAAATATTATTACTATTTGAATACGAAGTCATAAGTTTTGAAAATAAAGAATCCTAGTTTCAATATAAACTAGGATTCTTTGTTTTTCAACATAATTGTGATTATTTTTTATATCACGCTTTTGTTTTCTAAGAGGTTTTGTTCCCATTTCCACCACATAAGGCACGATAAAAAATCTTTCTTGCTTAGTTCTCTTCTTTCCTGGAGAAGTCAACAATATTTATCTTATAAAGACTCTTCTTCTCAACATCAATAGTTAATCATTGCGAATCTTCTAATAGTATGATATTATCTTGAAGATTATTTCTACTGCCACTTAAAGATAGGAATTAACCCTTATATCTATTCTGTTAGGGAGGTGCGAGTAGCAAAAATCGGTATCGTTTCATACATTTTGTATAATCTTCATTAAGGAATTTCTATCTTCTATTATTTGCACATATTTAATACCTAAATTCGATAATGATATAAAGCAGAGTGGACTGTTTTGTAGAGCCTGAGTTTAATATTTGCATTAATTATTTTTTGAAGTCTTGTTCCATTTAATCGTCATTTTCTAGTGTGTCACTTGTTGGATTTTGATATTTGCAACTTATTAAAGAATTATTCCATAATAACGAGTAATTAATAAGTGATCTAAATAGCTAGAGCGCTATTATCGATAATGACATTCGATAATAGGAAATTATTATGAATTGTAGATGTTCGTATGGGTTTGATTTTTAAATCTTAAAAAAAACTAAAGATGTGCTATTCTGTTAGATAGGGTTGAGCGTAAATAAATTAGTTGTTTCCTAAAATATGATAATGTTAGTAAATGCTAATAGATGTTAATATTTGTTAATATCTGTAATAGTGGTATGTTTAGCAGTGTCAAAAACCATTTGCAACTAACTTATTTACTAACTAAAAAGAATTTTTATGAAAAAATTAATTGGACTATTTGTTTTTCTACTGTTCGTGGGAACTCAGATAGTAACTGCGCAAAGCAAGCAAATCACAGGTACTGTAACCAGTGCCGACGACGGGCTCGGAATGCCTGGAGTATCTGTTGTTGTGAAAGGTACCACTATTGGTGCGAGTACAGATATTGATGGGAAATATAGTCTTGAGGCTTCGGAAAGTGATATTCTTGTGTTTAGTTTCGTTGGTATGGTTCCACAGGAAATTGCAGTGGGGTCCAAAACTGTTATTGATGTTGTTCTTCATACTGAGGCTATCGGTATGGATGAGGTTGTCGTTACTGCACTAGGTGTAACAAGAGAAAAGAAATCTCTTGGTTATGCTGTGACAGAGATTGGTGGTGATGCCGTTAGTGAAGTTAAAGAAACCAATATTGTAAATTCACTCTCAGGTAAGGTTGCTGGTGTTAATATCCGTCAAGCTAATACAATGGGAGGATCTGCTGATATCCTTATTCGTGGTACAGCTTCCCTTTTAGGTAACAATCAGGCTCTTTTTGTTGTTGACGGTGTACCTATGGATAATAGTAACACCAATACTGCTAACCAACAGAGTGGTTGGGGTGGATATGACTATGGTAATGCTGCATCGGATATTAATCCTGATGATGTTGAGTCGGTATCTATTCTTAAAGGGGCCGCAGCATCAGCTCTTTATGGTTCAAGAGCAGCGAATGGTGTTGTGTTAATTACAACTAAAAAGGGTGCTAAAAATAAAAATGGTATTGGAGTTGTTGTAAATTCTGGTATTACCTGGAGTACAATTGATAAAGAAACAATGCCTGAATATCAGTATGAGTATGGTGCTGGTTATTCTCAAGATTGGAGTTTCGAAAACGCTATTAATGGCAATCATGTTGTTAATACAAATGATGATGCTTCTTGGGGACCAAAATTTGACCCAAATTTGCAAGTTGTTCACTGGGATGCCCTAGATCCTAATGCTGCTAACTATGGTGAGACTCGTGCCTGGGTTGCTCCGAAAAGTAAGGTATATGATTTCTTTGAAACAGGAATTAAGTATGTAAATAGTATTGCCTTAACAGGTGGTACTGATGTGTCTAATTTTAGATTGTCTTATACAAATTCTGATGAATCAGGGATTCTTCCAAATTCTAATATTAAGAAGAATACGATGGCCTTTAAAGCGAATCATCAGATGAACGAAAAGTTGAATGTTTCGGCCAGTGCTAACTATGTGAATACTAAAGGTAAAGGTCGATATGGTACAGGTTATGATTCCAATAACCCTATGCAGAACTTTGCTCAGTGGTTTCAAACGAATCTAGACTTCAAAAGATTAGAGAATTATTACAAGTCTCCTGATGGAGATCAGAGAACCTGGAATGCTAATAGTCCTACTGATTTAGACCCAGCTTATGCTAATAACCCATACTGGACGCGTTATGAAAATTTTCAGGATGATGAAAGAAATCGTTTATTTGGATTCGCATCTTTAGATTATGAACTAAATGATATGTTTTCTTTAACTTTCAAAACATCTTTAGATTATTACCACGAGAGACAAAATGAAAGAAATGCGGTTGGATCGAATGATCAGTCATCTTTTACAACTTATGATAGAACTTTCTCAGAGTGGAATACAGATGTTATGTTGAAGTTTAAGAAAAGAGTTGATGAATTTAATTTCACGGGTCTTGTTGGGGCTAACTACCGAGAGAATGTACAGCAATCTATTTTTGCACAGACTTCAGGTGGTTTAGTTGTTCCTGGTTTATATACTGTGAAAAATACGACAGTTGAAAAATCTCCAACAGAGACATTACTTGAGAGAAACATGAAGAGTGTCTATGGTAGTTTCTCTGCAGGATATAAGAATTTTGCTTATTTAGAAGCTTCTTTCAGAGTTGATAATTCTTCAACTTTACCGGCTGATGAAAATACTTATTTTTACCCTGCTGTTTCAACAAGTTTGATTCTTTCTGAGTTAGGTGCAATGAAAGAACTTTCTTTCTTATCATTTGCTAAGTTAAGAGCCAATTATGCTGAGGTAGGTAATGATACAAATCCTTATAATTTAAGATCTTCTTATTTCCAAGGCACAAACTGGGGGAGCCAGGCCTTATTTTCTGTAAATTCAATTCTTCAGAACCCTGAATTGAAATCAGAGAAAACGAAGAGTTATGAAGTTGGTTTAGAAGCGAACTTTTTTGATAACAGAGTTGGTTTTGATGTGGCTTTCTATAAGTCAAATTCATTTGATCAAATTATGCCTGTTAACGTATCACGTGCAAGTGGATACCAGCAAGCCTATGTGAATTCTGGTGAGATTCAGAACACAGGTGTTGAATTAGCATTAAATCTGACACCAGTTAAGAACAATGATTTGACTTGGGACTTAAATTTGAATTTCTCAAAGAACAACAATGAAGTTAAGAGTTTATACGATGGTGTAGATAATATTTTGATTACTTCAGCTTGGGATATTTCAATGAATGCTCAAGTTGGTGAAGCTTATGGTGTTTTAAGAGGTACAAATTTTGTTTATACCGATGGTAAAAAAACGGTAGATTCAAGAGGTTATTATACTAGAACAGAAAAAGAAGAAGTGATTGGTAATATCCAGCCAGACTGGCGAGGAGGTATCACAAATACCCTTTCTTACAAAGGTATTTCATTAAGAGCCTTAATTGATATTCAAAAAGGTGGTGATATTTATTCTGTAGACCGCAAGTATGGTTTAGCTACAGGTTTATTTAAAGAAACTGCTGGCTTAAACTCTAAAGGTATTGATAAACGTGCTGACGTAGCTGATGGAGGTGGTATTCTTCATGCTGACGCGGTTTATGCTGATGGAACACAAAATACAACTTTCGCCCGTGCTAATGGTTGGGGTGGAGATCAGTATTATGGAAGAACACCTACCGCTAGATACGTATATGATGCATCATATATTAAGTTGAGAGAGATTGCTCTATCTTATTCTCTACCTAAAGACCTTTTGAATAATACATTCTTAAATAAGGTTGTTATTTCAGCAGTTGGACGTAATCTTTGGATTATTCATAAGAATACCCCTGGTTTTGATCCTGAAACAGGACAAAGTTCTGGAAACAAGCAAGGTATTGCAAATGCTTCTTACCCAACATCTAGAAGTTTTGGTTTCAATGTAACATTAGGATTTTAATATTAAAAGACAATTATGATGAAAAAAATAACATATCTATTACTAGGAATTATTTCTACGGTGGGAATTGTTTCTTGCTCATTAGAGGATAATATTGATCCTAAGAATGCAAGTAATGTTCCGGTAGAAACCTTATTTACATCGGCTCAAGTAGAGTTTGTAAATCAGTACAATAGTATGAGTGTAAATAGAAATATTTCACGTCTACTGGCTCAATATTGGATGGAAACAACTTATACGAATGAGAGTCGTTACGATTTTCTTGATCGTGGTATTTCGGATTCATTTTCTTCTGAATTCTATAAGGACGTTATCAAAGATCTTAGAGAAGCAAAGAAGATTCTTGATGCGGCTGGTTTTGAAGGAGCTTTAGCTGAAAAGGCGGTTAATCAGAAAGCGACAATGACAATTCTTGAGATTTATTCATTTACTGTATTAGCTGAAACTTTTGGAGATATTCCATATTCAGAAGCTACGCTCGAGATTCCTGATTTTACACCTAAATATGATGATGCTGAGACGGTTTATGCCGATCTTTTAGTGCGTTTGAATGCTGCAATTTCTAGTTTAGATGAAGACAAAGGGACATGGGGACATGAAGATTTGTTATTTGATGGTGATATTGCTAAATGGAAAATGTTAGGTAATGCATTGAAATTAAGAATGGGAATGCGTATGGCTGATGTTCCTAGTTTCAATTCTGCAACTGTTGTTACTGAAGCTTTGGCTGCTGGTGTTTATGATGCCAATCTTGAAGGTGCTTTTTTCAAGTATATCGGATCTGATCCTCATGTGAACACTATTTATGATGGTTTCGTAGTTGATGGAAGAAAAGACTATACGCCTTCGAACACTTTAATTGATAAGATGGTAGATCTTGATGATCCACGTTTACCATTGTGGTTTACTACCGTGAATGGTGAATATAAAGGTATCGAATATGGAAAAGAAGATGGTGGTGTCTATGATCAATTTTCACATTTTACTGATATGTTTTTTGAGCCTACATTAGAAGCCGTTTTAGCTGATTATTCTGAGATGGAGTTTTTCCTTGCAGAAGCTGTTGAAAGAGGTTATGCTGTGGGTGGAACTGCTGAAGAGCACTATAATAATGGTATTACTGCAAGTATTCTTTATTACGGTGGAACAGAAGCTGCTGCTGCTGCTTATCTAGCTCAACCCAATGTAGCTTATGCTACAGCTGCTGGTGACTGGAAAGAAAAAATCGGTACTCAAAAATGGCTAGCGATGTACAACCGTGGTGTTGAAGGTTGGGCAGAATGGAGACGTTTAGATTTCCCAATTTTGAATGTTCCTGCTGGAATGGAGTATAGTGATATTCCTGTTCGTTACCCTTATCCTTTTGATGAGAATGAAATGAACGAGGAAAATTATGATGCTGCTTCTGCTGCAATTGGTGGAGATAAAGCAACGACTAAGCTATGGTTTGATAAATTTTAATTGCGACTAAACCAATATAAATTAAAAAGGCTGAATCCCGAACCAGCCTTTTTATTAATAAAAAATTCCCAACTTCAAGTGTTTATTTGAAGTTGGGAATTTTTTTCTCAAAATATTATTTTGCGCTTAATAGCTTACGGCCATCTTAACTTTCTTTTTCTTGATGCGCTCATCTTTTAATTTTCTAAGGAGCTGTGTTGCCATTTTACGTTTTACAGCAACAAATGACGAGTGGTCAAGCACTTCAACTTTTCCTAATTCACCTTTCCCCAGTTCACCTTTCTTCATGAAAAAACCAACGAGATCCATTTTGTTGATTTTATCTTTTTTACCCGCATCAATATAAATAGTTAGCCACTCTGGATCTTCAGGTAATGTAATGTTATCAGGGATAGTAAGCTCTTCAATATCCTGATTGATGAAATCTGGTAGATAATCGCTCTCAGCTAATATAAAATAAGATTTTCCAGAAGCATCCATTCGTGCTGTACGTCCGTTACGGTGCGTGTATGCATCCTCGGTTGTTGGCAATTGATAATGAATCACATGTTTTATCGAAGGAATATCTAGTCCCCTTGAGGCTAAATCTGTTGTAATTAAAATTTGATGAGAACCATTTCGAAATTTAATTAGAGCCTTTTCACGATCGTCTTGTTTTAGTCCTCCATGAAAAGTGTCGTGTTGTAGATGTGAATCTTTTAATAGATCACTAATTCGATCTACTGTGTCGCGATGATTGCAAAAAACCAATGTCGCTTCGTTGCCATTGTGACAAATTAAATTGAAAAGAGCGGCTAATTTATCTTTACCATCTGCTCGAACAATTTTTTCAACAAGTGTTTCTTTCGGGCTATCTACTAAATAATTAATTTCAAAAGGATTTTTCAATCCTGTAAATTCAGGTATACTTTCACTTTTTGTAGCCGATGTTAAAATTCGTTTTTCGATAAATTCTAACTGCTCAATAATTTCAGCCATTTCTCTATGGAATCCAAGCTCCAAAGATTTATCAAACTCATCAAGAATTATAGTATTGATACTATCAGGTAAAAAGTTCTCACGACGCAGGTGATCGGCAACTCGACCTGGCGTTCCAATAAGTACAGCTGGTGGGGTAGCGAGACTGTTCTTTTCTATTTTCATTGCATGACCACCATAACAACAGTTGACTTTAAAGGCTGAGGCTAAGCTTTTAAATACGCTTTCTATTTGGATTGCTAACTCTCTTGAAGGTGCTAATATTAAGGCCTGAACACCTTCTTTTTTTTCGTCAAGTTGATTGAGCAAAGGGAGGAGGAATGCAAGTGTTTTTCCTGATCCTGTAGGTGAAAGAAGTATAATGTCATCATTTTTTTTCCATGCCTTAATGCATTGTTCTTGCATTGGTTTTAAGGCTTTAATTTTAAGCTTACTTAAAATTTGTTCTATATTCATCTTGTTTTCTTGCATGGGGCAAAAGTAGTTCTATTTTCTAAATAATTTGTCGATCTCTACTTTAATGACAGTCATTATTCTAAATCATTTTAAATTGTCCTGATGCTCGTGAGTGCGGCTTGTTTCTCTTATTTTTGACAATCTCAAATAAAATGGAAAATGGAGAAAGTGAAAAAGCCTAAAACAGAACAGGACAAGAAAGATGAATACTTCCAGAGAAAAGTTGCCAAACGCATGGGAAAAGCGATTAGCGATTTTGAATTGATAGAGGATGGTGATCGAATTATGGTTGGTGTATCTGGAGGTAAAGATTCTTTAGCTCTACTCGAGTTACTCGCTTTAAGACGCAAGTTTAAGAAACAGAATTTTGAAGTTGTTGCGGTGCATATTAATGTGCTTGAATTACCATATGAAGTTGATCGTGAGTTTCTGAATGCATTTTGTGAACGTTTAGGTGTACAAATGGTCTATCGTGATATTCATGTCGATTTTGAACGTCCAAGTAAAAAGCCGGCGTGTTTTAGGTGTTCTTGGCACAGAAGAACCACACTCTTTAAGATGACTGATGAATTAAAATGTAATAAATTGGCATTGGGCCACCATATGGATGATGCCATAGAGACCTTATTAATGAATATGATGTATCAAGGCGCAGTGTGTAGTATGCCAGCTAAGCTGAGCATGTTTCAAGGAAATTTGATGCTCATTCGCCCATTAATACTGCTAAAAGATGCTGAAATGCGTGAGTATAGCCGCATTCGCAAATTTACCTTAGAAAAAGAGCTCTGTCCGCACGAAGACGTCACCAAACGTAAAGAAACCACCAAGATGATTGAACGTATTGCGGGTGATGATTCTCGCATTAGAACAAATATGTTTCGGTCTATGAGTAATATTCAAGAAGAATATTTGCCTATTATTCCAGAAAAAAAGCGTGGTTGATTTAAGTTTATTTAAATTGAATAAGCTATTTTTATTCTTTGTTTAATTGGGAGTTTATTGCTCATATATTATAAAATAAAAGTATGGCTAAAGAGATATTGGTATTAGATATAGAGACGACTGGATTTTTAAACCAAGGCGGTAAAATTGTTGAAATAGGAATTGTTAAGTTGGATCTTGACTCAGGCGAAGTTACACCTGTATATAATTCATTAGTAAAAGAGGACGGTCTGAATTCGTCACACACACGTGGTGGATTCGGATGGATTTTTCAGAACTCAGACCTTCGATTTGAAGATGTTTTAGAAGCGCCTAGTTTGGACAGTCAGAGAGAGGAGATTCAGGATTTATTAGACCGATACAGAGTAACGGCTTATAATAAAGCTTTTGATTTTGGTTTTTTGAAGGATAGAGGATTTCATGTTAAAGAATTGGATTGTCCTATGCATTTGTCAACACCAATTGTTAAGCTACCTGCTGCGAATGGCAGACGCGGATTTAAATGGCCGAAGGTTGAAGAAGCTTGGGATTATTTCTTTGGCAATACAGGATATGTCGAAGCTCATAGAGGTTTGGATGACGCAATACATGAAGCAAAAATCGTTCACAAGCTATATCAAATGGGTGAATTTCCCTATACGGTAAGTTTATTCGATTAGTTATATAAAAGGCCTCCTTGTTAAAAGAGAGGCCTTTCATTTTATTCTGTGCGTATATGTTCAGATTTGACACTGGTAATCTTACTAAACCGTTCAATTATTTTTTCAACTTCACTTTGTCGAATGCTCAAAATTATTTTGCAAGTCAGATTAAAATCTTGACCAATTTGCAGAGGCTCTTCTTCTTTAATAATTCTCATCACATCGTTCATGACCAAATAATCGAAATGAATTTCATAGATATCATTAACTGTTTTCTCAATAATATCAGCATTTGATATTGCGTCAAGAGCGGCTGTTTTATAGGCATGAATCAAACCACTTACACCCAATTTTGTTCCACCAAAATACCTGACAATTACAATCAGAATATTAGTCAGTTCAGATGACAATATCTGCCCCAATATAGGCTTGCCCGCAGTAGATGAAGGCTCACCATCATCATTCGCACGAAAGTTCTTTTTATCGGCTCCCAGCATGTATGCGTAACAATGATGTCGTGCATCGTAATATTCTTTTTTTAATGTGGCAATCTCATTCTTAATATCATCCTCGCAAGTCACTGGAAAGGCATAAGCAATAAATTTACTTCCCTTCTCTTTGTATATTCCTTCTGAAGTTGTCTGTATGGTTTTATAACTATCTGTTTGCATTATTCATCAGTTTATGCTGATTTGATTAAACTACTGTGCTAGAATTAGTATTGCAATAAATGCTAACCCGATTCCAAAATAGTTTAGCTTGCTAATTTTTTCTTTATAAATGAAGAGTCCAAATATAAGAGATAAGGAAACAATTCCAATGTTCACCATGCTAAAAACAACAGAACTTTTGAATCCTGAATCGTTAAGGGCTGCAATTAAGTAGTAGAGTGATCCAAAATTTACAATACCTAAGAGTGTACCGCCAATAATCGTTTTTAATTTAACAAGTTCTGTTAATGATTTGTCCTTTATGTACAGACTGATTAATCCCGTTAAGGCAGCAATAGTAAATAAAACCAGAGAGAAGTTTGCAGAGCCACCAACAGTTAAAAACCTTTCTTGGGCGTATTTAACCAATGTATCCACAAGGCCTGCTCCCAAAAATAAAGCGATAGGTAGCCATAGGTGTTTTATCTTACTCGATTTTTTCGAGGGTTTATATACGGCAAGAATAATTGAGGTGACAGCAATCAAAAAGCCAATAAACATCATTTCAGTGACGGATTCTTTAAAATATAAAATTGAGAATAGGATAGGGACTATGAATGACATTTTGCTTGCCAAGCTGGTAACTGTAATTCCTGCCTTTTGCGAAGATTCTCCAATTATGAAAAATACGACTATGAAAAGTACACCTATTATGAGTGCTATGCCAAGCCAGTTTTGTTCGATTAAGTGTTTAGGTGAAATGGATGTTTCTGATAAAATAAATCCCATAAATCCTGCTGTTATATAGTTGATTACAATAGCAGGAAGAATTTCAATATTAAATTTTTTAAAGCTCTTAAAGCAAATTAAGATTCCTGTCGAAGAGAGAATGGCAAGTAGTATGAGAATCATTTTTTTCTTAAATCAGTTAAAAAAAAGGAGCTGCTCTTTTAGAACAGCTCCTTATGTATATTTTAAAATTGTAAGGCCTGTCGGCAATTACATTTTAAGTTTCTTATTTATTTCTTCAATTTGTGTTTTGAAGGTTCTATCAGTATCAATTAAGTTATTGACCGTTTTGCATGCGTGTAGAACAGTTGCGTGATCTTTCTTTCCAATTTGGGAGCCAATAGTTGATAAAGAAGCCTTGGTCATGGATTTTGAAAAGTACATTGCAATTTGACGAGCCTGAACAATTTCACGTTTTCTTGTCTTAGCCTGAAGTAAATCAACTGGCATGTTGAAATGTTCGCAAACAATTTTCTGAATATAGTCAATAGAAATTTCACGCTTGGTGTTTTTCACCAATTTATCGATAATTTCAATTGCCAATTCTAAGTTTAATTCTTTCTTATTAAGGGTTGATTGAGCTAAAAGTGAAATTAATGCTCCTTCTAGTTCTCGAACGTTATTTATAACATGGGTTGCGATATATTCAATCACATCATTTTCAAGGATAATCCCATCCTTGTAAGCTTTTTGCTGTAGAATACGAACTCTTGTTTCGTAATCTGGATTTTGTAAATCAGCTGACAAGCCCCATTTAAAACGAGAAAGCAAGCGATTCTCCATACCTTTCAATTCAATAGGTGCCTTATCAGAAGTTAATATTAACTGCTTACCTGATTGGTGAAGGTGGTTAAAAATGTGGAAGAATGTATTTTGTGTTTTCTCCTTACCAGCTAGCTCTTGAATATCATCAATAATCAAGATATCTATCATTTGGTAGAAATGAAGAAAGTCATTTTTATTGTTATTACGAATTGCTTCAGTAAACTGTGTTTGGAATTTCTGAGAGCTAACGTATAAAACGGTCTTTTCTGGATGAATTTCTTTGGCTTTTAATCCTATAGACTGAGCTAGGTGTGTTTTTCCTAATCCAGAATCACCATATAATACAAGCGGGTTAAACGCAGTACCTCCTGGGTTTTCTGAAACAGCCCAGCCAGCTGAACGAGCCAATCGATTGCAATCTCCTTCAATAAAATTAGCAAAAGTATAATCAGGGTTTAGCTGAGAATCAATTTGTAACTTTTTTATCCCTGGTATTACAAAAGGATTTTTGATGCTTGGTTCCTCTTGTGAAAAAGGATTCTTAACTGGACGGTTTTTTGTGTTTGCAGGATTATTACCAGGTACAACAACAGACAATGGTTTTACATTGGCCATCTGATTGTTTTCCATAACAACATTGTACTCTAGTTTAGCACTAGCACCAAGTTCCTTTCTTAATGTCTTTCTAAGAAGATCAATATATTTCTCTTCCAAGTACTCATAGAAAAAATGGCTAGGTACTTGCAATGTAAGAATCTCATTTTCCAACTTTAAAGGTACTATAGGTTGAAACCAAGTACTATAACTAATTGGCGAAACATTATCCTTAATTACGGTTAAGCAATTTTCCCAGATTTGGAAGTGATTATTGTTCATTTCTTGTTCAGAATTTATGTCATTTTATATGGTTAGATTCTATTGGGTCATGCAAATTTGGATAAAAAATGTTTGTAAAAAAAATGAAATAAAACTTGACTTTGTAAAAAGAAGATTTAAGCCTTGAAACATCAGCTGTTAGGAGGTGAAAAAAAAACAAAAAAAAATAAAGCACTGTGTGTTAGCTGGTTGTGTGTTTTGCAATACTTAAGTGGTTGTGAAGCAGGGGGTTTTGTAAATCCAAATTTAATTAATTTAAATAAGAATTTATTCGTGTCAATATTAACAAAATGTGATTTTTATTCGTGATAATATTATATTGAAAACAATGGATATTTGTGAAATAATCAATATTTTAAATTTAACATAGTTGTGTGATGGTGTTTCGTTGTTTTTTTTGATAATTAACGTGTGGTGTTAGGTTCTGGTAACTAGTTCTATATGCTCTTCGAAAACGAAGACTTGTTTACTTTAAAAACTATTTGTAGATTTGATATCAAAATAATATCAAAAAAATATAATTATGAAACAGGAGAGAAATTTTAAACCTTTATCGGGTTATTTTATCGTTTTTTTAGTTTTGGTTTTAATTACTATTGGGGTGTTGGGATTAGTTTTTATAAATCATCCAATTTTTATTCTCTCCATATTGTTAGGGGTATTTACAGCGCCTGGTTTTGTTATAGTGAATCCCAATCAATCAGTTGTTTTAATATTGTTCGGTGAATACAAGGGAACGGTTAAGCTTAATGGATTTTTCTGGGTTAATCCATTTTTTTCCAAGAGAAAAGTATCTTTACGTGCACGAAACTTAGATAGTGACCCGATAAAGGTGAATGATAAAATCGGAAATCCAATAATGATCGGGGTTGTTTTGGTGTGGCGAGTAAAAGATACCTATAAAGCAACGTTTGATGTAAATGACTATGCTAACTTTGTGGCCATCCAATCAGAAGCAGCTATAAGAGGAATGGCAGGATCGTATCCTTACGATAATTTTGAGGATGAAATGGCTGAAATTACTTTGCGTTCTGGTGGCAATGATGTGAGCGAATTATTAGAGAAAGAGCTGACTGAGAGGTTAGAAATAGCCGGTATTGAAGTGATGGAGGCTAGAATTAATTATTTAGCTTATGCTGCTGAGATTGCAGGTGCTATGTTGCGCCGTCAGCAAGCAACTGCAGTTGTTGCGGCGAGATTTAAGATTGTTGAGGGAGCTGTTAGTATGGTCGAAATGGCTCTTGAGCAATTAAAAGAAAAAGATGTAATTGAACTGGACGAAGAAAAAAAGGCAACTATGGTCAGTAGTTTGATGGTTGTTCTTTGTTCAGATAAGGATGCTACTCCTGTTTTAAACACAGGTAGTTTGTATCAATAATCTATTAAATATGACTAAAAAAAAATCCTTTGTTTTGCGATTAAATCCAGAAATCTATAAGAAATTGGAGAGGTGGGCTGCTGATGAATTTCGGAGTGCTAATGGGCAAATCGAATGGATCATAGATAGAGCTTTGAAAGAATCAGGTCGTATGAAGAATGAGGTTGAAGATTCTGAGGATAATACGAAAGATTAGATGTTGTTAATTGTAGAGGTTGTTGCAAGTCAATAACCTCTTTTTATTTAAAATTGTTTCTTAAATAGATATGGAAAAAGACTAGTTTGCCTTTTATTTATAAATATTACATAGCTTTGCAATCAAATAGGTTTCCTACTGATTGGAATTAAAAGGGAATCCGGTTTTGAATCCGGAGCTGTTCCCGCAGCTGTAAGTCCAGTTCGAGTTGTTCGATTTGTATGTTCAAACTATTATACCACTATTTCTATCTTGAAGGAATGGGAAGGTGTTTGAATGGATAAGCCAGAGGCTTTTTAATAACACAGATTTATCACTCTAACTGAAATGTCAATAATTATGCGTCTTTCAGCGTATATTTTATGACGAAAATTATAGAATTACTACACCGAGAATACTTGAGCGAATACTATATGAAAAAATATACTAAACCTTGTATTTATCCTAAGATAGTTACGTCAAAACCTCTTTCTTCATTCAGCGATGAAGAAAAAAAATCGATTCTAAAGAAGTATAAAAGATGGTATGTTTATTATTCTTTTGAGCATCCTACACTAAAAACAAAAACAGGAAAACTCCAAAAAGTTCGGCAAGCACCAACATATTTTAACGTAAATAAAGATCACAAAGATTTTGACGAGCGCTTGAAAGTTCTTAAGATGGTTCGAAATAGTATAGAAAAACTATTGAAAGATGGGTTTTCTCCATATGAAACAGAAACAACTAAGGACGAACACAGTGTTTTCAATGCTCTGGACTATGCCCTAGAGATTAAAAAGCCAGATGTTAAGAAAACCACGTTTTCGGGGTATGAAACCCGTGTAAACATGTTCAAAAAGTTCATTGAAAAGAAAGGTTTCGCCCATTACACAATTAGAGATATCGACAAAACAGTTATATCGCAATTTCTCAGGACTATTGAACATTCTACAAATCGAAACAACACTAAAAGAGCTCTCAGTGCTGTGTTTTCGGTGCTTGCTAATGAAGATCTGATAGAAGTCAATTTTATCAAGGAGATGCAAAATCCCCAAAGGACTGAAACACATGTAAAAATATATTCAGAGGAAGATGTTAATCAAATAACAGAACTACTAAGTCAACATGACCCAACTTTATTAATGTTTATCAAATTTATTTCTTTTATGTTTTGGCGACCTATTGAAATAGTAAGAATCAGGATAGAGGATGTTGATTTTACTAGCAATACGATAGTAACTGAAAGTAAAACCAAAGCTCAAAAAACAAAGATAATTCCTAATATTTTAAGAGATGAATTGAAAGAATTTATGAAAGGGAAGACTGGTTTTTTATTTAAACCTGACAAAATTGAAAACTGGGATTTAGCCGATGAAGATAAAAGAAAGAATTTTACTAAGCGGTTTTTCAGATTCAGAACTAAACACAAGATCGATAAAGAGTTTAAAATGTACTCTTTTAGACATACTTACATTACAAAAATCTATTTGGAACTAAGAAAAACATTATCAAAACACGATGCAATTCAACAGCTTAGCTTGATCACAGGTCACGAAAGCAAAGCGATTTACAATTACATTCGAGTAAACGATGTTGAACTACCCGAGGATTATAGCAAATTTCTACAATAGACAAAAAAGCTCTTGATGTTCAAGAGCTTTTCACTAATTGGTAAAACCAGTTTCTAAATATCTTCTTCCTCTTCAGTATTTGCCATAAAAGCCTGTAAGGATGTAAAGATTTCCATTTGCTCCTGATGGGGTTTGGCAAAAAGGAAGTAAAGCATTTGTACTAAGTAGCTTTGTGCATCGGCTTGCATTCTTCGGATCTGTTCAATAATCTGTTTTTCCTGTTCATTAAAACCGTCGTCAACACCAGCCAAAGCACCTCCACCCGCTTTTGACATGAAACCATTTGCTAAGGCACCAAGCACAGATTGAGCAGCGGGCATAGTCGAAATTGTTTGAACCACATCCTTGGTCGCACTTTTATTTGCGGCTCTTAAGTCGGTTTCGTGCTTTTCTTTTAAATCACCTATCTTATCTTCAAGCCGCTCAATTTTAAATGATTGTTGCTGATTCTTTTCTCTAAGGTTTGTAATTTCTTTTCCGTAATCGAGATGTAATTTTGATATTTTTTCGAAATGTTCCCTTTCTACATATCTGATTTCATCGTTGGGGTTTAGGCTCATTTTTGGCGGCTGTGCCAAAAACTGGGTTTCCTCACTTTGCATGCTTGTTCCTTTTTCGGCTATTCGGTCTCGTTTTGCCTTCCCTGAGCATTGAGAACTACAGTATAAGCTATTGGGACGTCTTCCTATAATTTCTTCTCCGCAATATTGACATTTCATCATTTTCTCTATTTTTATAAAACTGGGTTTTTATACTTATGTCTCTATTTTTCAGAGTCTTATATCTTATTGCTGATAAAACCCTGTTTTTCGGTTTAAAAGTAGAGCAAAACAAAGGGCGGTAAAAGCACCATAAGTGCCCATAATAAACCAAAACATACCAGAATACGCCATAAAGTTCCAAAGTGTTCCAAGATGTCGCAAAACGTCTCAAAGTCGCCCATAGCGCGCCGTTTCAGTTTTATTTAAGTTTCTAGTTCCCATATTTGAGCCATGAAAACATCACACTTCCTTTTGTTGGGCGGTGGAATTGCAGCAATTGCATTTCGGGATGATATCAAAACGTTATTTGAAAAACAAACTGGTAAACTAGCTTCTAAAGCTAGTGAGTTCGCAGCAAGTCAGGTAGAAATCAAGCCTTATAAGCTGCCCAAAGTTGGTTTAATTCTTAGTACCAAGTCAATAAGGCTGAGCGGCTCTATTTACGTAGAGAACAAAAGCGTTGTTGACTGTACTTTGGAGACTTACCAAATTGAGGTGCAGCTTGTAAAGGATTTAAAGTTGATTTCTTTAGGGAAAACACCACTGCTAAGACCTTCGAAACTCATTAGTTCTAAAAGCAAGGAGAAAGTAAGCTTTGTATTCGATGTGCCTTTAAGTGCTATAAACACTTTAATAGACACTAAGAATATTACGAATTACGATTTGTTTATTACGCTCAAGAATGTGAACGTTAGCGGTTTCAATATACCAGCAACGAAAATTGCGATAGATAGTAAATGGAGAACTTACTTAAAAGCTCTTAAAGACCCCACAAACCTCTTAGACTTAATCAAATTTTAATTTATGGAGATAGTTAAATCAAAGAGACACAATGGTGTAAAGGTCTTTGTTTCAAAAAATGGAAACATTATAGGACAAGGCAGAAGAGCTATAAAAGACGGTTCAAAATTCGACCATTTAATTCGATTGGATGATGCGAAACACACTAGTTCTTTGACATATGGGAATGTCGATAAGACCGTTCAGATTATGAACGAGATTATTGAAAAATATCATTATCAGGTAGCTGACTTGGCTAAAACTCTGGAAGGGAATAGCGAGTTAGAAACCTGTAAAAATGTATGGGATTTTGTGTTTAACCATATCCAATACAAGCGGGATAAAGTAGATAAAGAAACTTTATCTGTTCCCGCTCGAATTTGGTTGAATCGATCTAAAGAAAGCACACCCTCAGACTGTGATGAACACACGGTTTTTTGTGGTGCTTTACTCTACTGTTTAGGCATTCCGTTCAAAATCCGTATTGCGGGTTATGACGGCAATGCCTTTTCGCATGTCTACCTTGTTACTCAGAGTGACATTTGCGTAGACACAGTATTACATGCCTTCAATAAGGAGGCGTATTTCACAACTAAAAAAGATTTCAAAATCATGCAAATTGAAACATTGCAAGGCGTTGAAGAACCTGTTGAATTAGACGGTTTGGGGTCTTTGGGAACTGTTGACGGACTTATAAACTCTGCAAATGAGTTTGACAGTCAGGAAAGCGAGTTTCTGGATGAAGAGGAAATTGAAAACCTCGACCCTACCGCTCTTAATGGTGTTCAAGATGCCTTGATGCAAGAAGAAGTCGCAGCTCGAAAGTTTTCGAAAGCTCAAATGAAGCTCGCTTTGGAAATGTATCAAAAAGAACCGCAAGTATACCATGCAGCGGGTTATACGCCTGAATATTGGGAGCATTTTAAAGCGGCTTACAATTCACTACTAAACAATGACAGCCTTGACGGTATTGTGGTCAATATGGGGAACGGCGCAACATGGGAAAAGGAAAACTTAAACCCAGTTAACGGAATCCAGAATGAACACGGTGAAACCATTGGTTTGCTTGGGGGCTTGCAAGGTCTTTTCAAGAAAATTAGACGAGGTTTTAAAAAGTTTAGCAAATGGACACGAAAAACAGTCAAAAAGGGGTTTAAGGCTGTCAAACAGGCTACCAAGTGGGCTGTTAAAATGGTTAAAAAGTTGGCTCAATTCTTAATGAAGCTAAACCCGATCATGATTGTTGTTCGCCGTATTATTGCGGCTAAGATCAAAAAGAACAAGAAGAACATGGCCATTAAAATGGGTTATGGTCTTTTAACTCAACAGCAAGCCAACGAAATCGGGCTTTCAAAAGCCGATTACGACAAGGCAAAAAGAGCTTATGCAAAGTTTGCAAAGCGTTGGAAATGGCTGGGCGGCTCTCTATCTTATTTGAAAAAGCACGTCAAGAAAGCTTGGTACGATAACGGACTTAAGCAAGGTTTAAAGGTTGTCAAACTTCATGGCATGGACGGTTTAGACGGTTTAGGTCAGTTAGAAGGAAGGCGAAGAAGAAAACGAAGAAGGCGAAAACGTTGGACAAAAGCTTATAAAAAAGCAATCAATATTTTGGAGCAAAAACAAATGCAACTCAATGTTGATGGCAGAATAACTCCTTCACAAAAAGCAGCTATCAAAAGACGTGTTGATAAATACGCTCGTAAACATAAAGGACAGTTGCAAAGTAATGAGTACAAAGCTTTCTATAAAACCTTCAAGCCTGTAAGAAAAGCAGATGTTTACGGACAGGACGACTACGAAGCCGATAAAAGAGCCAATGATGCAGCAGCAAGAAAGCTTAAAAACCAACCTAGATGGAAAAAAGAACAAATTACGTTCTTAAAACAAATGTTTCCATCTCATGCTAGAAAAGCGGGTTTAAAAGGAACAAGCGATCTGGGTGCAGTTGCTGCGACAAGTACAGCCGCCGCAACACCTATAGCAATGAAAATTATTAACTGGTTATTTAAAATTCTTGATAAAATTGGTCTTGGCTCATTTATCAAGAAAGCCAAAGAAAAACACATTGCAAATCTTAAGGAAAAAGCAGCTAAGGCAACAACACCAGAAGCTAAAAAAGCTTTGGAACAAAGGGCGGCGAAGGCTCAAAAAAATCTAGACATTCTAAACAAAAAGAAGCCAGAAGCATCACCACAAGTAGCAGACAGAACACTTGTTGAAAGAGTGCAAGACAAATTGTCTCAAAAGATTGACAACAAAGTTGCGAATACAGCCAAAAAATTCATTGAGAAACAAGCAAGCAACCTTGCTATTTTCAATAAAACACCAGAGCCGACACCAGAGGTTCAACAGGTAACTAAATCGGCTGTGAAAAATTCATCAGTTCCTAGTGTTTCTACAACTACAGGGGCACCGAAAAAAGCGGGTATGAATTGGGTCGGTATTGCAGTTTTGGGAAGCGTTGCCTTAGGAATGGTTTACAAGGCGAACCAGAAACCAAAAAATAAAAAAACAAGTAAGTAATAATTTAAAATTCAACTTAAAATGAATACAAAAGATATTCAAGATACTGCCTTTGAGGTATTAAAAACGGCAGGTGGAGCCGTTGCAGGACGTATTGTTGTCGTGCAAGCAAAAAAAATGCTGAAAGTTTCAGAAGAAACCGACCCTAAAAAAAAGAAGATCAAGGAAATTGCCATAGGTGGGGGCGTTGCAGCAGTTGGAACAGTTGCAGCAATTAAGCTGCCTAAAGAGTACAAATCTTTTGCAGGTGGTTTTGCTACGGCGGGTGTTTTTGCGGCAGTTACGCCTTTCGGAAAAGAGGATGCGGGCTTTATTCCTGTTCTTCATGGCACTAACGGTGAAGAAGTGATTTATTCGCAAGATGCTTTGAACGCATTGGGTTCTATGTCACAAGAAGAGTTGGACTATATCGAAATGCTAAAGGAAGAAGAAGAGAACGAAAACACCATTTCAGCTCTTGAAGAGTTTGAAGAGTATCAGGAGTTTGAAGAACCAGGCGTAAACTCCAATTTTTCAGAGTTAAATGGTCAGGTTTCAGCATTGAACTAGCTGTTAATAGTTCATAAGTAAATCAATAAATAAATCGAAGTGTTATAAATAGAACACACTTAACAAATCAGTCTTAAGAAATGAAAAATATTATAGAACAAATCCAGATTAAAGATGCAATTTCTAAACTAGCAGCATCAAAAGGTATTGCAGTCAATTCAAATACTCTTATCGAACAGCACATTTTGTACTGCCGAAAAGAACTTTCAGCTAATCGTGGCATTATTCGCTTGGTCGAGTCGCAAGATCCGATGATGGACGGAGTCAGAAATATTGATTCGGGTAAATTGAATTCGGGCGAGTCTTTTATTTGTACAGGTGTTATCTTTTCCACAGCAAACAACCTTGAAGCGCTAAAGGGTGAAAGCGATTTCACAAAGTTAGGCTTCGCAAGAAGTATTGACGAAGGTATCGACACGGCATTCTTTAACAATGAAGTTTCTTTGAAGATCCAGAACAAAGAGAAATTAAAGGTTGTTTTACGTCATGCGATGCCAGAGAAACCAAAGGACGACAGCGCATTTAATGAGTATTGCGGTATCACACCTTTTGTTATCACTCAAAATCAATCAATTCAGCCTGAAATCAATTGCTTACAAGCTGTTGGCACGCCTGATAAACCAATTGTGTTTGAATTCGCTTTGGTTGGCTACCGTTTATCTTCTAACTAGTAATGGCAGTTAAAAGATTTTCATTCCCTATAAAAATTGATCCTAGAAACCCGAACTCCGCATCTAATACGGAGTTCTTTTTAGAGGATTATCCGAATTTGTTGGCGGCTTCATGGGTTGGGGAGCATAACAACAAAACGGATGTTGAGTTAAGAACTCATGACGGGAAAGAACCTATTGTTGATAGTTTGCCTATTGCTTACTATCAACTGGGGAACGGACGTGAAGAACTAGTAATTAACAGAATGTTAACGGGCTGTGCGCTTCGAATCATCATAGCAAATGAAAACGGTGCAGAAGTAAAAGGAACACTCGTTCTTACAGCCGAAAAATAGATAGATGAAACTTTTTGACAATGTACAAAAGGTTGTATTCAGTGGAGGGGGAAAAGTGAAGATCACAGTTCCCCCTTCCTATTCTACAATACTGACCAATAAAACTGACGATACAATTTTTGTTTATCCAGATTTCGCCACAAAAGTGGGTTATCCTCTTTTAAGTGGTGAGGTTTTGGAAGTCGAAAATATTACAGTCACGTCAACCTTTTATGGCACTATTGTAGATGAAGAGACAACCGGCAATAAAGGGCTCTTTATTCTTGCCCGCCCTTGGATATCAAGGCAGCAAATAGAAGAAAACAACGTCACAATTTTTAATAACGATAAAAAATAGCTATGCCAGATAAAAAACAATTCACAGAAGAAGAGAAGACAGAGCTTTTAAGCGAGTTTGGTTCTCTTTTGAATAATCAGAGCTTAAGAATAATTGAACGCTTCAAGAATAGCGGAAAAGACATCAATAAGATGTTGAAAACCGCTTGGAAATACAAGCACTTATGCTAGGTCAATTAGCTAAAGAAAATACAGCTGTTGCAGTTGTTAAAAAGGTTAACAGTGGAGTAAATCAATATAAAGACCTAGACAAGCAAGAAAAGCAAATCTCACTTGCCTTAACAGTTTTAGGTGTTGCGGCGGCAGGCTTTGTTGCCTATAAGGGATACAAAGCAGTACAGGGTGGTTTCGATTTTATGACTGGTAAGAAATGGCAAGATGAGCGGGATGAAATCCAAGTTAAAAATCAAGCCGTTGACCAATCCGAATTAATGCAGCAAAAGGAAGCCCCCACTTTATCAGTTAGGCAAGCTAAAACGATAGCTTTTGGATTATATGAAGCTTTCAGGAACACTCAACCAGAATGGAGTTTTAACCTTTGGGACGAAGGGACAGACGAGGACAATGTTTTTAGTAATCTAGCAAAGATTAAAAATCATGCTGATTGGCTTATAGTTTCTATTCATTATGGTTCACCACGTAAACGAACGTTAACCCAAGAGTTAATTTATGAATTGGAAGATGATGAACTTTTAAAAGCTCGTAAAATACTAATTAAATCAAACGTAAAAATATAATCAAATGGCAAGTTTTAATATTTCATACAGCATAACAGAACCTTTAGAAGGTGGACATGCTAACATAAAAGGAGACAACGGAAAAGAAACCTATTGCGGTATATCCCGCCGATACTATCCCAATTGGAAGGGGTGGGCGTTTATTGACAGAATGAAGCCGATTAAATGGAATACAACTTTTAAATCTTTAAACCCGCTTGTAAGAGCATTTTACTTAAAAGAGTATTGGGATAAACTTCAACTAAGCTACTTACACCAGAGCTTAGCTAATCAATTATTCGATTTTGCGGTGAACTCAGGCAAGGGAAGAGCTGTTAAAGAGCTGCAAAATGCTTTAAATAGCTTTGGTGAGCGTTTGGTGGTTGATGGTGGACTAGGTAAAATGACACTAGCGGCAATTTTCCGACATGATGGCGATAAGTTAGCAAAGAATCTGCATGCTCGCAGAACTCTATTTTTAAAGAAAGTCGCAGAAGATCAGCCAACCTTTAAGAATGGGTGGAGTAATAGACTTAATGTTATGAAATCTCACTTAACATCTGCCTTGCCCATTGTTTTAGCAGTTACAGGCCTAACCTTGCTTTTTTAATTACCCGTAAAAACTCGAAAAATGGCAACACCTGACATAAAAGGGTTTTTCTCTCCAGAAAACAGATTGATTGTTTTTCTTATTTGCCTGTCTCTATACGGCAGTTGGGACAATAACCAAACATTATCGGCGATGAAAGGAGAGATAAGCCTTCTCGCTTATCAAGTCGCTGAACTGAACAAACTAGCCAATGATAAACAGCTTGTAAAAGTTACTGACAATCAACATGTTTTTAAATGTACTGGAAGATCCAAACAGCAAAACAGAGGCTTTCCGATTACAGCATGTTTCCGCGACAATCGGAACAGTAAAAACAAATTCAAACTATTTACAATTACCTAAAATCTAACATTATGACAAAGAAAAAACTACAAATATTACTATGCATCTTCATCTTTACAACTGGTTTGGGATTAGGTGCTTATTTTGGAGTTAAGCACGGAAAAGCACAAGTTCCCGCACAACAAACTCAAATTGAAATTAAGGATATCAAAACCAAGAAAGGCGGCTCCATTAACCTACAGCTTGAAACTGAGCAGCAACAGGAGAACAAAACCGAAAAGAAAAAGAAACGGTTTTTAGGCATTTTCTAGCCTATGAAATACAGATGTTAAAAGCCATTCGACAGTTCAGACGAATGGCTTTTTTTTTACCCTAAAAAAAATAAATATGTTAGGATATACAACGAATGAAAAGCCCACAGAAAAGGCAAGCAATTCTATAAGGCGAACTAAGCCAAAAGCTCAATACAGACTTTTAAAGGGGATTCTTGAGAGTTCCTTGGATGGTTGGAAGGATGATAAAGAAAAGTTTAAAACAGACTTGATTAATGATATCAAGAATTTCCTTTTCACCAAATGGAAAAAAGAATGGAAACCTTGTTTAGTTTTTGACGAAAACGGCAAACTTTTAAATGGTTTTAGAAACATTAATGGCCGTGTCTACAAGAACATTTCTAATGTAATGACTTTAGCCATGAACAGCGACAGGAACCCTTTTTTTATCACTTTATCTCATCTTAAAAAAGAAAAAGGAAAGATTGAAGACAAAAACAAAGTCATTCAGATTGTTTCATACATCCCGATGCGAAAGGACAAGAGCAAAAAGTCAGGTAAACCAGATTATTTCCTTCCAAAATTTCATGAAGCAATTAACCTGGACCATGTAAGCGGTATAAAAAAACCAGAGATTAAGGAAGTTCCTTTTAAACATTCTGAAATGTTCACTTACATAGATCGTTTTATTGATTTTTTGTCTAAAAACAAAAGAGTCCCTAAGATTAAAAACGATCAATCTGACAGCAATTATTACACTCACACAAAAGGCTCATATCGAAACGAGTGTATTCATATGGTTCAAGCGGGGGGATTTGTCAAATTACAGGCTTACTACAGTACCTTATTTCATGAAATAGTGCATTCCACAGGCAATCCTAAAAGGCTTGGGCGTGGTAAACTTAGTGCTCGTGAATCTTTGGATTATGCGAATGAGGAACTGGTTGCAGAAATCGGTTCTTTGATGCTTTGTGAGGAATTGGGTTTAGAATACAACAGACAAAATTCTCTGAGCTATTTAAAGGGGTGGCTTTCTCAAACCAAAAATGTAGACACGGCACTTTTAGAGGCTTATAGTTATGCAAGTGATGCTGTGGAATATTTACTGGAAGGTGCAAAGATCGAAAGTTTTGTAAGCGAATCGCAAAGAGAAAGAGCCATTAAGCCCGAATCAACTCCAAAGCAAAGCCGAAAGAAAACGGCTACTAAAAAGCTTGTGAGAAAAAAGAAGATTTCTAAACCCAAGGATAAAAGAGAAAGCAAAACGGCTGTTAAGAAAAGTAACAATCAAGTCAAAATTCCTTTTGTGGATGGCCTTGGAAAAAAAGCTCCTTCAAACATGCCAAAGGGTGAAGGAACAACACTTTTAAATAACTGGAAACCCAACACCGAAATATTACCCTTACGCAGTGACCTTGGGGCGTTCATGGGAGGCTACGAGCGTAAAAAATACGCTGTCGTATTACGTGGAGAAAAGGGAGCCGGAAAAAGTAGGTTATTGTTTCAAGCAATAAACCTTTTTGCATGGGAAGATTTAAAGTGTCTTATGCTCTCTTTGGAAATGTCCCCCGAAAGCTCACTTTTTGGTGAATATCTTAAGTATATCGAAGGAAAAGCAAGAAACAATGTCGCTATTTCTGCAAACAACAGTATTGACCAGTTAGAAAAATACTGCCAAATGTATGATGTTATCGCTGTTGATAGTTGGGGCAAACTTAAGAACTCAAATCAGAAGCTTTTAGACGAGCTCATGAATAAATACCCGCATGTAATTTGGCTCATCATTTTTCAGAGTACAACGGCAGGAACAGCCCGCGGTGGTTTGGGTTCTGAGTATGACGGTTCAATGGTTATCCAAGTAGCAAAGGGTGGTAATGCTCAGTGTGAAAAGAATAGATATAACAGCACTGATTTAGTTTATAACGTATTCGAACAAGAATTAATAGAAACAGAATAATATGAGACTTAAAAAACCATGTACAAGAGGAAATCAAGATATTACATTTGATACGATAGAAAAAAGGAATAAGGCCATAAACACACTTGTTGATGGGGATTTGGTAAAGGTTTTGGATGCAAGTAAAGATCCGAATATTTCAAGAGGTTGGGCTATTTACCGTTTTACCTTTGAAACTCAAACTTTTGATCTTATTGAGAAGCAAGAAAAAGACAAGATTCCAACTCCTGATACCAATATATTGGCTCATGATGATCTAACAATTGTTAAAAATCAGGAGGATAAACTAACTTCTTTTCACGATTTAAATCACGGTGTACATTTCAAATTCCCTAATCAAATTCAAATGAATTTTGAGGCTGACAGAAACGGTGAGGTCAGAATCATTTGGAGCGGAAATAAGGATAATATTGATACTTGGAGTGCGACAGGAATGGAATTCAAACTAAAGCTTCAAAACATAAGCATTTCACCCTATAGTTTAGCGAAAAATTTTGATGATTACGGCAAAACTCATTACATGGTAATCAAAGCTTGTATGTCTTCCAGCTACAGACCGTCTAGCTATGATTATCAAACAGATTTTCCCGATATTGGAATCATTAGCGGTGGTAGAGAAAAATATTTAACTATTGCGGTTGTTAAGTTTGTTTTTGATGATTATAAAATACTGGATACTAAAAAAACACAAGTAAGTCACATTTACAAGCATGGCCAATCTCTTCATATTCCAACTCCATACACTCCTACTAAACCTAAAACATATGAGGAGATAACCTCAAGAGATGCAGCAGCGGGAAATGATGAAATAGAAATCGGTGAAACAGTTCAAGTTTTAGATGCATCAAGGGATTTTGAAGTGGAGAGCGGTTGGGCATGGTATAGAATGGCTACTGATGGCGGTTTTGATTTAATTAGCAAACAGCCTATTAAACCAGAGGTTCAAGAGCCTTACACACCACCAACACCCAAAACATTCTCAAATATTTTTACTAGAGACGTTTCGACTAAAAAAATTCGATACGGTGAAATATTTAAGGTTTTAAATGCATCTGACGATCCTGAGGTTTCAAGTGGTTGGGCATGGTACAGAAAAGTATCAAAAGGAATCTTTGAATTAATCAGTAAGGAAGTTGTATCTAAAGATCCAGAACCATCAATCAGAGTTTACCCAGATAATTATTCTATTGAGGAGTATGATATCAATAATGGCGAAAGACCAACCTTTGCAGTAATTGACGCAATGAAAAGTTTCCGTCACGATCAAATTCTATTAGCTGATTTTGATTATAAAGTTGAGTATGTAGATTACACAGATTCTTTTCTTTTTAAACCTAATAAGCAAAGGAAAATTCCCATTATGATTGGCGACACTCGGAAATATCTTGTTGTTGCTGCAGGAGGAGTCAAAAGACACCACCTTCCCTCCGATGCGACAAAAGCATATTTTACCATTGAAGCTAGTATTGTAGATACAATTGATGACCCTAAAAATACAATTGGGATTCTATATGGTACGACATGCGATCAAGTTAGGCCGTACCCAAAAGATTCAAATTATAGCATTAAACTATTTCAAGTAAGGGTTGATATTCCACCTTTAGGAGGAACCATTGATACAGAAAAGATTTATATGTGTAAATATTGGAAACATGCTTTAGCCCCATTTGATGACCTAATGGATTATAGAATAGCAAACCCATAAATACAAGAAAAGGAAGTTTTTAAAGCTTCCTCTTTTTATTTTTAACAAACCCTATTTAATGGGCTTTCTGGTGTTTCTTAATTGAACTAACTCACAAACAACTCGCCGCTTCCCATGTGTTCGTTAAGTATATGAAGCGTTGGGGATTTCGAAGTTGTTATCTGTCAAAATATAACTAACTTTGATGCGAATGTAAATATTCTAGCAACAACTTAACCCTCAACAGCTTGCACATGTTATTGGGTGTTCGTTGTTTTTGTTTTCAAATATTTAGTCAGTTTTTCATATTCCAATTTCTTTATGTAGTTCTCCATGTATTTATAATCAGGATTTCCTTTATCGTCATTTGGTAAAAGTATTTTTTCTTTTTTTAAGCGTGTCGCACTGCGTTTATATCCAAAATTATATTTCCCTCTAACTTTGTCCGCAATTGTTGTAATGAATAATCCAACTTCTCTATTAAGATTGTCTGAATAACCAACAGAAATGTCAGATGTTGCAATAAAATCCTCTGCTTTATAAACAGAGAAGCCCATAGAACCCTCTCCATTTCTAATAAATGCTATACCGTTTCCTTTATGAATTAATTTATCATTTCCATTTTTTGAAACAATAGCTAAAACGCCGTTATTAACGTTAGTTGCCCCCAAATAATTTATACCTGAAATGCTGTGTTTAAGATGATTTAAGCCTTTAGATTTTCCTTGAGACAAAGTAAATAAATCACCTATTTCAAATCCTGTAAACTCTTTTTTGTCAGGCGATTCTACTTCTTTGTAGTCTTTTAACATTTCAAGTCTATTATTAGAATAACTAATAAATTGTTCCAACTTATCTTGTTCTTTCCGCTTCATATAACTTTCCATAAATTCATAGTCAGGTTCCCCATTTGAATTAGTTGGAAGGATTATTTTTTCTCGTTGTATTCTAGCATCGTTAATTTCTCTATTAAAACCGTATTTCTCGCTTAATCTCTTTGTTATACTTGCAATAAAAAGATATATGTATTTATTGAAATTTACGTTTTCCAGTTTTGTTATGTGGTCACTTGCAACAAATGAAAATGGTTGATAAAAAGTAGCACCTACACTTCCGCTATTTGCTATTGATAAACATTGTTTAAACTCCCTAATTTTTTCATTATTCCCAATAAAACCATCTACACCGTTATTCTTTGCTGATGAAGAAATATAAGGTTTTCCACCGTAAATATGGTCACCTTTCTTTAAGCGTTTACCTCTTTGAATATTTGTGAAAACTTCATTCAAATAGAATTCGCACCACACTTTATTTTTTAACTCTGATTCCATATTATTCCTCATTCTCAAATAAATGACCTCTATCTTGCATTATCGTATTAAATTCGAATGTTAAATATTCACCAATGGTGTTGTTAAAATCAACTTCTTCAGGAATTTCATCACTAAAAAAATAGAATGAATGCAACCACTCATCAGTCGCTTCGATTGTTGATTCAACGCAAAATTTTGTTTCTGCCTCAATACGATTAAACCAAACATCAAGTAAGTGTTGTTTTTTATCTTTCGCTTTTATCGTTTCAACAAGACCTCTATGTTTTTGGACTTCAAATCCATCATTTTCAAAGTTTACAAACCTAACTTTCTTATCCTTGTAATGAGGAACACCTGCCGTAAAAATAGCAATGCAAGGGTTTGTACCAACACCATAAAAAGTGCTTTTATGAAGTGTAATAACTCCTTCTAATGTATGATGTTTTAAAATGTTAGATTTGATTGCTTGTTCTTCTTTTGTTTTTCCAGTCATTGAAGATTGCGGAACAATAACAATTACTTTTCCATCTTCAACAATTGAATTCAATAAATGCTCCGTAAAGTTTATTTCGTATAAACTCGGATTACTCTTTGTGCCCATTGAGTAAGGTGGATTCATCATGCCAACTGTACACCCTTTTTCTTGTAATTGAGAAGGGTTGTATTTTAAAAAGTCTTCTTGTTCTAAATTACTTTTCCCATCACCACGTAAAATCATGTTAGTTGTGGCAATTGTAAACATATAAGGTTGCAATTCTAAACCGTGTAATTGCTCTTTTTTAATTCTTCTCTGAACCGTTGGGTCTTTGGTTTTATACAACATATCATGCATTGATGCAATAAGAAAACCACCTGTACCACAACAAGGGTCTAAAACATAATCAGTTGATTTTAACTCTGCTAATTCACAAAATAACTCTGTGATATGTTTTGGAGTAAGAACAATTCCAAGTGATTGACCATCACCACCAGAATAAGACATAAATTCACCGTAAAACCTACCTAAATAGTCCTCTGCTGAATGAATGTATTTTATATTCTTGTAGATATTTTCATTTAGAAATTCCGTATAGTGTTTTAATGGTGTTTTGTTTAAATACTCGTTAACCTCATTAATTGATTTGGTGTCTTTGATTACCAAAAATTGGCTCAACAATTTATCTTTCTTGACCTGTGGAGCAACATTTGCACGTTTTAAGTTCTTTTCAATGGCTTCATAGATTTTTTCACCATCAGTTGTAGTTTGGTCACCAATCAAACTGTCAATGCTAAAACCTTTATGCTCCATTTCACGCAATGCTAAAAGAATTCCTGAAACAATAAGTGGTTTATCCTTATCCTGAATGCTTCCGTAATTTCTTAAATCTTCGTGAAGTGCTCTAGCATCTTTGAGAATTTCCTCAGTTGTTTTTTCCTCTGGGGTTTGCTCTTTTAGAATATTTATAGTGTAATATTCATCAATATTATTTTTATTAAACAAAGCAAAAGTTTCAACTTCTTCAAGTTCTTTATATCCACCTCGTTCATCTATAAATATTGGTGTAATTCTATGCTTTTTTTCATTTCCTGAAATTCCAAAAGTGATAAATTTCTTGTATGAAGTATTTTGAGATAAATGCTTACCATAAAACAACGCACCATTAACCGCAAAGTCTTTAATGCTTGCAACTTTATCACAAACCAAATCCTTATCATTGCGTTTTAAATGTTGATTAACGTCTGCTTTATCTTCAATAATTAAAACAAAGTCTTTTACGACACCACAATATTCAGGAAATCCAACATTTCCAGTCCCTGATTTTGAAGCAGTTTTTAAAGCTTCGTCTATTTCTTTTATGTTACTTCCTTGTGGATGTAATTCAATATCTGCTTCTTTTAGCAGTTCATACACCCATAAGTCAGTAAGCACTTCTTTCTTTGCCATAAATTATTTTCCTTATTCTATCAATTCGACAAATCTAATGATTTTAATGTGTTCTGTTATTATTTACCGTATCGATCTTTTCAATGACGCCCAACAATTGTGTTAGTGTATGTACATTTATTATTTCCTTTATCTGGCTTAAAACATACACTTACACATCTAATTTGAGAGTGTAAGTGCATAAATGGATTGTGCCATCAATATGATCATAAAAATAGTGATACTTAAACTCGTGCTAAAGTATCAAATTCCAACTAATATTCATACTGTCAAATCTGTCAGTTTTTTTATATTGAAAATCACATTTAAAAGAACTCGTTATTTCGATAATGGGATATTGGCTACTGATCTCAGGAGTTAGCTTTTCCTTTTCAGTGCCTATTTATTCATCAATCTCGATTTTTATTAATACCAGTTAGCCAGTTCTAAAATAAAAAAAGAGAGCTTTAAAAAACTCTCTTTTTATGTGCCTGTGTCCTCAATTGTATTCTTTTTAGAGTGTGCCGTTAAAAGAATATAGTAATTACAATCAAAACACCTTGTTTTGCTATATTCATTGCGACACCCTAAAAAGAATATAGTTTTCTTGATCTTTTCGATTCATTTTAAAAAAAACATGCCGCAACTGTCTTTAAGAATTTTTTCACTCTCTGAACGGTAGTTTTTGATTTTTTCACAAGAGATACAATTTTCATTATCGACTTGCCATCTTCTAACAATTCGATAATGTCTGCATGCTTTTCTAAAAATTGCTCATCGGTCATTTTTCCTTTTCCAGCATGTTGCTGATAAATGCCTTTTGCTTTTGCAACTGCTATACCTTGCCTTTGAGCTTCTCTATTACTTTCATATTCCATTTCTGCAAGAGAAGCAAGTATTGAGGTAATCAGATCAAATATAAAATTGGCTTTACCTTTTACAATGCTTACAAGGCTATATCTTAAAATCTCTATTGTACAGCCTTGCTTTTTCAAAGTTTGTATCGTTGTTAGAATATCAAGCGCATTCCGACCTAATCGGCTTACATCTTCAACAACAACATAGTTTATTTCTTTATTAGCTACATCTCTTAAAAGCCTAGCACCTTGCTTACGTTCAGCAAAAGCAACCCGACCGCTTATTTTTTCTACATAGCCTTTGCCCTGTATGATTTGTTCTTGTCTATCTGTATTTTGGTCTTCGTGAGATGCTCTTACGTATGTTGCTTTCTTAACAGTTATATTTTCTTCGTTCATTGGGTTTATTTTTAAAGTGGGGTCAAAACCGATTTACCTTGTAATAACCTGGTCCAATATCCAATTTTGTTTAAGGTTCAGTTTAGACTATACCCTATTTTTGAGCCTTCACCATTCTTTATTGGCTCCAATTCCTTCATGAATATATTTTACTTCATTTTCGAAGAGAAGAGATTTGCCTTTCACATGTTCAACAAACTCTGGTTTTAAAAATTTCTCCATTCTTCGGGTAAGAGTGTTTTTTGATATATTCAATTCAACCGCAAGCTCCTTTTTGCTCATTGTTCTATAAATCATTTTAAATTGCTTCTTGAAGTTTTATATATGTGTCGTTAATTGTTCGTCCTGCTTTTATTGTTTTTTCCTCCCAAAGTTTCCTAAGCGTATTTTTAAGTATATTGGGTGCAATTGCTGGTAATTCTCTTTCTAGATCAAAATAAAGAACCTGTATAGGGTGTTTGTTTTGCCGCTTCCTTTCCTCGAGCATTTTTTTCAGGGTGCTAATTATTGTTTGATTCATCATATGGATTTGGGTTTATGGGTTTTCTTTTCAAATTCATTTAAGAAGAACCTGGCAGCGATCCCATGGTAATATTTTCTTTTACCATTTATTGTCACAATTATTGAGGTCTTTCGGGCTTTCACTCCTTTGGTCTTTTTCCTATTGGGGTTAGTAGTTCTGGTAAGGCTTAATTCAGTTCCTAAGTCCTGTATGAGCTTTAGTATTTCTTTTTCCTTATTGCTTTTCTTTTTCCTTCTACTTTCTGAAACTTTCAGATTATAGGCTTTGTCTCTGCATTTTCTTTGATCGTTGCAATACTTGGAGTCTGTCTTTTGTCCTGTTATTTCCTTACCGCAGACAAGACAATATTTTTTCTTTTTCTTTCCCTCCCTTTGGTCGTGGGAATCGCACTGTACAATACGTTGTGCATTCGTCCCCTTTTTTGCTGCGTTATCTGGTTTAGTCCAGTTTTTCAGGCTCTCAAACTCGGTGTATTCGTAACCTTTATTTGTGCGTGAAAACGCTTGCAGCTCCAATAAAATAAGGTCTTTTAGTATGTTTTTAATGTTTCGTTTTGCGTATTGATTCACAAGCTTTTCAAGTAGCAATTTGTTACGATGTCTTTCCTTTCGGCTTCTCTCGTCTTTAATCCACCAATCGGGGTTTCTGAGATCTTTAAACTTGCTTTTGTATTTCTTTGGGATTTTACGAGTCGATTTGAATTGATCCCATTCAAAGAAGATGGTCTCATCAATGGGTTTCAAATATTTATCGATTATCAACTTGGAAAGATTTTCCTTATTCATTAAATCAGAGAGGGATTTTATTCCGTAATTCTCAACGGCTCTCATGCGGCTGAACTTGGTTTCAATTCTCAACAACTCAGTTGTTTCAATTTTGGCATGTTCTGATTTGTCGTAAAACTTGTATTTAGTATTGGTGGTTTTAAATATGTATCCGAAGCCTGGCTTTTCATTAATCATCATATCGCAACGAGCAACACCTTTACAATAAAGGATACTATCAATAAAGGTTTTATTATCGATTTTACAGGCGGTGGTATCTAGGTTTAGACCTATTTCGAAACCTCTTAGAATTGAGGTTTCTGGGTTTACTCCGAATTGGGATAACTGGTTTACGGCATTTGTAAAGTCTTCGTAGGTAAAACGGGTTGCATTGTTTTCACCATCGTTAAAGAAAGTATGGATTGAGCCTTTGATTTTGGCTTTACCTTGTGGTTCAATTACAAATTTCAGACCTCTGTAATTAGCTCTTTTACTACCCAAAGCCTCACCAGAATTTTCTGATCTCAATACGCAAAAATCAAGATTCGGGTTATTTTCCCAAAGTCTGGTGTCAAAGTCTAAAAGCTCTATGTTTATGCCGTCAATCAATTGGTGGGAGTGTGAAAAATTAGCTTAGATAATTGTCTTGAAAAACCGGTGCATGCGTACCTCTTGTACGTGCGTTTTTGTTTGCTTTTGGGAGCAATTCCAAAAAAAACAGGCTTTAAAAAACCTGTGTATTCGTGACTCTTTTTTGTGCGTGTTAACTCAAATCCAGAGCAACTATTTTCATCCTTAATATCATAAGATTAAGGATTTTAGTTTTCTCATTGTTGCTTAATTTCGATTGCTTGTGAGTAGATATAAATGCCACAGCTTCCTGTCTTATTACCTCAGACTTACCGACTAATTTTACAGACGAAATAAGCTTTAGCATTTGATCAAGCGCAAAATCGAAAAAACTATCTCCTTCAATACTTGTCAACATTAACTCATCAGAACAAGCTGTTAAGGTTTCAATGATTTCATTATCATCAATCAAACCTAGAATCACATAATCAGGATCTAAACCGAAAGAACCGCCTTTTAAGACATAGGTTATTTCTTTGAGACAATAACGATCGGTGTATTCTTCTTTAGTAGTACAATACTCTCTCAAAAATAATCGATCACCAAGCTTATAATCTCTATCGTTTTTTCTAATCTCAAACGGTTTTGTTCCGTCGTTCACTAGATTGAAATATTCTGGGTAAATTTTAATTTCGTGTCTCATATTTATTTTTTTATAGGGAATAATATTGCTAATGGAATCAAGCACATAGCGAAAAGGAGAGGAATTATATTTTTAGCTATTACACCAAAGACGAATGTGCTTAGCAGGATAATTCCGATTAACCTTATTAATTTAGAATGAGTTAAACCCTTCTTAGTCTTAGTCTTAGTCTTAGTCTTAGTCTTTTTCGTTCTTGTATCTTTTAACATTGGCTTGTCATTTTGCATTCTAACAGCTAGTTTGATTGCACGACTCGACAAGTCTAAATAATGACTCCTTTTTGCTTCATGTACTTTTTTATGGTGGGAAAAATCCACATTATTAGCCATGTGTTTGTGCAGCTCGCTTTTTTCATCAAAAAACTCATAAAGCTCTTTAGCCCTTGCTTTTCGTTCTCTCCTTTTCATTGGATTATTTTTTAGGTGGGTATAATGTTTTTGTCTCAATTGCCCATTTTTCAAACTTCTTATGAAAGAGTTGTTGGGCTGTCATTTTCTTAGGTTTCAGGGGTTTTTTAGCTGTAACACCTTTATGCAGCATATCAGCAAGCATCAACCTATCTTCACTAGATAAGTTCATTTGCTCGATGACACCTATTAATATGTTTACAGCTTGGGACATCTCTTACTTTATTCTTTTATGAGAAATTAGCTGGCGTATTCCTAACAGGAGCAGCCAAATACAATTGGACAAGGCGGTGCCCTCGATACCTTGAATCAGATATCCTAATAGATTTGAGATTAGCCAGACTAATGCAATTTTATAGACTAAAGTTTTTGTTAAATTCATTACTACTTTATTCTTTTAATTTCTATTCCATCACTTAAGGTTTTGGTAGTGAATGTCATACCTGTTTTTTCTTTCACTCTTGTAGCAGACATGCGAGCCGTGCTCGTTTGTTTGGCATTAATTTTGAACTGATGAATATCGCCCACAGCAAATTGCTTAAGGGTTTTTGACCAACTTATACTAGTTTGAATTTCCATATTGATTGTCTTATATTTGTTATTATCAATGTTATTTCGACTACAAACATAAAGAAAAACTCTTGATCAGATCAAGAAAATAAAGAAAAAATCTTCATGAAAAACAATAAAAAACCCAAGAGTGTTGACGCAGAGCGTTTTATAATTGCTGTTTCTGAGCTAATTGCATGCGGATATGCAAGAAGTTTTAAAGAGATTGCGGAGAAGTCAGGGCATGTTTCGCAAGATTTTACAGATTTAAAAGCAGGGAAGAAGGATTTGAAAAGATTATTTCTTGATAAGGTTGCAGAGAATTACCCTTTAAATAAACTTTTTGTTCATACTGGTAAAGGTGCAATGATAAATACTGATTCAACTTTGAACATTACAGACTCTGAGGTAAATATTACAGAAAATGCCGTGCAAAGTAATATTGGAGGTACAGGAAATAAAATCGATTTAAGTGATGGGACTCTTCAAAAAGAAATTCAAGAGTTAAATCAAAAACTTCAAATTGTCATAAAGGAAAATGAAGCTTTAAAAAGCGAAAACAAAACTCTTAAAGATGTAATCGAATTGTTGGGTCGTAAATAATTTATGATTCAATATTTTTTTTCAAATATGTAATTCAATTACAATGAAAGGCTTAGTGTTTACTAGGCCTTTTTTGTTGTCATAAAAAATAAATATATGTTCTGTAGCACTAGTTTGTTGGGTTACTTTTTATTAAAATTAGGAATAAACGGAGAGTAACTATAATTATTATTTAAATAGAAGTATGGAAGTTAACATTACAAACAGTGTTATAAAAATCCCCATTCCATTGTCAAGGAGATTTAAGAGGGTGGTTTTAGGGGTTATTAGTGCATTTGCTTTATTTGCTACAGGTTATTTTTTTATTGATTTTAATCATTCAAACGAGGAAATTTTCGAGGATTATTATTCGACTCCAATAATAATATCCAGAGGATCAAATACTGAAGTGGGATTATTAATGAAAGGTCATTATTTCATTCAAGAACATGAATTTGCTCAAGCAATAAATGAATTTAGAAAAGTTGCAGAAAGTAAGGGTGTATTATCAGATCACGGACAATGGTATCTTTGTTTATGTATGATCAAAACTAATGCATCCGAAAAGAGTATTCTCGAGTTGCTATGTGAAATCATAAAAAGCAGTGACGAGTTTTCAGACAGGGCTTTAGAAATTCTTTCTATAAAAATGGATGGTGCCGATTATCACAACAAGCGACGCGATCAATATCCATATTAAAAAATTATTCGACTTTAGTTTTATTGGAGTGTGATTGCCCAGTAGAACAATTCCCGCCCAGAAAGATGGCGAACGGTGGACTCCTACATTATTTTGAAGGTAGTCCACTTTTGCTTTATTAAGGGCTATATCAACTTCTAGGCCATCATCTAAATAGTTATAGAATGCTGATATTATTTGTGATGTTGGTTTGTCGGGGATAGAGAATAAGCTTGCAACAACCGATTGACTACCTAGTTCAATAAATTTTCGTGCGGTCCCTAAAAATCCTTCATTAGATATCAATTTTCCTGTATTGCTTTTGCAAGTACTTATTACACTTAGCGGATTATTCAATTTTAAAAGGCTTAGATTATCGATGTGCATTGTGTCTCGATTCAAAATAATCTTTCCGTCTTTTCCATGTGCTACTATCGAAATAATATCATACTTAGGCAAGTTTTCTACAATGGAATCAGTATTAAATTTTCCTCTTAAAATTTTTGTGTCAATATGTTTATTAAGCGATTTAGCTTCTTTTACTCCGTGGTTTAAGCTTAATGAATCGCTGTATGTAGGAACAATAGATATTGCATTTTTAGCAATTCGGTTATTTGAAATGTTGAGCGAGGCTAAAGATGTGTTGTAACTAACTGCATATTTTGCAACGAGATAATCAATTTTTGTAAAATTAGCCCAGCTTTTTGCAGGAGGGGAGAGCGTAAGAGCTTCGAATGGTACTCGGTACAATTCTGAGTAAGGAATTATAAGCAATCTATTAATATCTTCTGATAGTTCAGGTATTAGTTTTTTGTATAAATGTTTCGATGCTCGCAAATAGTTTCGGTATTTTTCATAGGTTGAGTTTGCAAACATTTTTGATTGTTGATGTAAAATCTCAATATCATTCCTAAACTGCAGATCTATTTTTTTTGTTGTTGTTTTCAATTCTCCATGAGCATAGACAATTGATGTTAATAGAGAATCAGAATATAAATAATTCACCATAGCCATATTGGGAGGTAATTTTTTAAGGGTTTGCTGAAAATGATTAATCACATCACTTTCAACATTAAAACCTAGTTTCTCTTTATTGCGGAATAGTTCATTTAGATTTTCGTAGTTATTGTTTTTAACGGCTTGAGAAATTTCACTATTAATTTTTTTCAGTTCCAAACTTAAAGAACCTGGTAGTTTGTTTATTCTTAATTTCTCGTTTAGAATTGGTGCTTTAAATTTTTCTATGATCCGGAGAGCTTGGTTTGAGTCTTGTAATTTTGCCGCACATTCAATAGCGGAGGTAAAAATACTTTTGGCCGCTTCATTTGCCTGAATCTTTGTTAAGTCTACATAATAGCTTGTGTTAAATGTTTCATGCAATTTGATAGCCTCAAGATATAATTCTAAAGCTTTCTTATGTTTTGATGAAGAATATAAAATATCTGCCTTTTCCTTGATGAGTTCTACGTAAGAGTATTGATTTATTTTAGCTAAGGCTAAAGCTTTATCATAGTGAAAAAGGGATGAATCAATTCGATTTGTTTTCTTATAAAGCCGAGCGATGTTTCTTTGAATAGTATAATTAGGGTTGTTTAGCTGTAATTTTTTGAAATATGAAATTCCTTTCGGGTAGTTTTCTGTTTGAAATGTTACTCGGCCAATGTTGCTTAATATTTTACTTCTAAGTTTGTTATTTGATGCTAAGACAAATGCTTCATGAAAACTATTCATCGCTTCATCAAAACGATCATCTCTTTTTTGAGCAATTCCTAGGTTATTATAGGTTTCTGATAAACGAATTTTGTTGTTAGCAATTCTGTAAATACTTATGGCCTCTTTGTAATGGTTAATTGCTTTTTGATTCTCATTCTGAATGTAATTAAGAATACCTAGGTTGTTGTGTATTTTAGCTCTTGTTTCATTTTCATTCAGCCTTGTTTTATCCAATGCCCTCTGGAAAAACATTTTCGCTTTCACAAAATCACGAACTTTCGCCGCTTTTCTACCTTCGTTCATGAGGCTGTCTGTCTGAGACATACAGCAGAATGAAATAAATAGCAAATTACAGAAGAATATCAACAAACATTTCATTGCCTTATATTTACAAATGAGTTACAATAATGTGACTTGAAACAAAAATTCAATAAAATTATGAAAAATTTCAAGATTAATGTAAAAGAAGTGCTAAACGTAAATGAAATGTTGACTGTTAAAGGTGGGGGTAACAATAATGATAAGGATTTAGACCATAATGGTGATATTCTAATTATGCAATAATTATTGCATGTAAACCAGTATGTTGTATCATGGGTTGCAACAATGCAACTCATGATAATAACAAACGTGATTATTTTACTTATTTTTGTTTTTGTTCTTTTTATTCGAAATGAAGATTAACAAAATAAAGAGTAGGGAGGATATCACAAAGGAGTTATTAAAAAATGAAATTTATATGTTCGAAGCTATTGTATTTAGTATTGCAGGTTGGTTTATTTGTGAACTTTTATTTAAATCAACAACACAAAAAATAAGATTGAAACTATTTCGCTCAATTAATAGTTTTAATAAGAATCTCGGAAATAATATTTATAAGAGTGCAGCTAAACAAAATTCGGATAACTTATCGAGATTTTCTCTTTTCCTTATTGTGTTGGGGTATTTTATTCTGATAAGTTTTGTTGCATTTTCCTTTCACTCAAAAAGTGATGATATTATCAAAGAGGTTAAAGAGACTATTTCACATGTTGCAAGCATGGATAAGGGAAGCACAAATCTTGAGTTAAAAAACAAGAGTGTTGATAGTGGGGATATAAAAGTAGATGCTTATCGCTTAGAATTGGCGTTAAAAAGTTTAAAGCAAAGTAGAGCAATATTAATAGTTTTAATGATATTAGTTTTTCTTGTTATATTCTGGACGTATTTAAAAAATGTATTCATTTATGAATTAAATCAAAAATTCAAACACGATTTAAAAATTATTGGTTATAAACTTAGCGGTAAACAAATAAGGCTACTTGAATATAAATGGGTTACTATGAATGGAATTGACGATTACAAGGCATTGATGGAAGAGATAAAAAAAGCTTAGTAACAAAATAGCATAACTCATAATTTTGTATCTTTGGGTATTATTTTCTAAAAAAATTAAACCTTTATGAAGTCAGACCCTGTTACTATTACTATATATGATTCCCTTGAGCTTGTTTTTAAAGCTGGGTTTGGTCTTGTCCTCTATTATATTGTTGAAGCATTAGGGATGCCAATGGAAATCGACCCTGTTGGTTATCTGCTAATACTATTTGCTTGTTGGTTTATTTTAGACAGAATCAGGATATTAAAGAAACGAATAATTAAATATTTAAAAACTGTTTTTTTTGATTAAAAAAAGAGAAATAAACACAAAGCCCTATTCGTAATGAATGGGGCTTTTTTTGTAGTAAAACATGGCTTAATCGTAATGAAATCTTGATTTAGCAATGCTTCTGGTTTATTTATATCAGTTAATGTTTTTATGAGTGTGCAATAACAAACGTGATTATTTTACTTATTTTTGCTCATGTCCCAATCTGTTAAAATTGGGATCAATCGTAATTATTTAACAATAAGGGTTTTTTTAGTATTAACTATTAAACAAATCGCATACTAAGGCGAATATTATTGATATATAATTAGAGTGAAAAATAAAATTAAATATCTGATAGTCAGGTCTTGTTATTTTCCTTAGTGAATGGATAAGCCAGAAGACCTGCCTTAAAATATTTGTATTCGTAACTTCGGGAGTTGAGTAACGAGATCATAACTATCTGTTATATCTTCTTTTCACTTCCCATTCAAAATTTGAGCAATGGGTATTCGTCAAATAACGATTCTTAGTTTAGCGCTTAGCTTGTTAGTGTTGTTTTCATGTGGAGAATCTTCAAGTAAAAAAGTTGTTTCTAAAGCTGAAATTAGTACGGAATCAATCGATTCATCATTTTATTATAATTCGATCATTAAGCATGCGAAGGGTTTTACAATCAAAAGGCACGAGAATTATAAGGAATTGTCCGTTATTGATCCGTGGAATAAGGGGCAGATTTTTCAAAGATATTACCTTATACCAAGAGGAAGTAAAGGTAAGCAAAGTTTGCCCACTGATGGACAAGTGATAGAGGTTCCCATAAGATCTATTGCTGCTTTATCGAGTACCCAAATAGGTATATTAAATTTCTTAGGTGTAACGGATAAAATAGTAGCTGTATCGTTACCTGATAAAGTATATGATATCGATCTAGCAAAAAGAGTGGAAAGTGGAGTCGTAAAAACGGTTGGTCATGGAGCGACTCTTGATTTTGAGAGTATCGTTGACTTGGCACCAGAACTTGTTATGGTTGCAGGTTTTATGAAAATAACCAGCGAAGAAGATAAATTGATAGATGCAGGACTACCTGTGGCATTCAATATAGAGTGGATGGAGAGTAGTCCTCTCGCACGTGCTGAATGGGCAAAATTTATTGCAGCATTTTTTAACTTGGAGCAGAAGGCGGATGAATTGTTTAATGCTGTTGAAAAGCGTTATTCAGATGTGAAAGCTGAAATCAATCAAGTTAAGACTAAGCCTGATGTTATATCTGGTTATCATTATAAAGGTGTGTGGTATATGCCTGGAGGACAAAGTTACTTGGCCCAGTTGTTGCGTGATGCAAAGGGTGAATATTGTTGGTTTTCAGATTCTTCACAAGGAAGTATACCTCTTAGTTTTGAAGTGGTTTTTGAGAAACAGTCAGGGGCAAAAATTTGGTTTGGTCCAGCTCAATGTCGAAGCTTGAAAGAAATGGGGGAGTTAGATGAAAGATACACTCTTTTTCAGGCTTATAAAGATGGACAGGTGTATTCCGTAACCCAACGAAAGAATGAAAAAGGAGCTAATGATTATTATGAATCTGGTGTGATAAATCCAGATCTTATGCTCAAAGATGTGGCAAAAATATTACATCCAGAGTTGTTCCCTAATCATGAACTGTATTTCTATCAGAAATTAAAATAGTTGAATTGAAAAGATAATTGATTTGAAATGCAGAATAAAACAAAAATAGTACTGTTTGTAAGTCTATTCATTCTGATAGCTTTGTTCCTGGTTGTCGATCTTATATTGGGAAGTGTAAGTATTCCTTCAGATAAAATTCTCGCTATATTGATGGGTGAGGATGTAAAGACAACTTGGAATTATATCATACTAAATTTTAGATTGCCTAAAGCAATTACAGCGATTCTTGTTGGAGCTGGATTGTCTGTTTCTGGCTTAATGATGCAAACTTTGTTTCGTAATCCCTTGGCTGGTCCGTATGTGTTAGGGATAAGTTCTGGTGCAAGTTTGGGTGTTGCTTTAATGGTTATGGCTTCAGTATTACTTCCAGGTGTTTTCGGAATTGTTTATAGTTTTCTTGGAAGTTGGGCACTTGTAGTATCTGCAATTGTCGGAGCTTCGATAATTTTCGTTATTATCGGTATGGCGTCTATTCGAATTTCAGACAGTGTTTCATTGTTGATAATTGGAATCATGTTCGGCAGTATTACTGGGGCAGTTGTGAATATACTTCAATATTTCAGTGACCCAGAACAGCTACAGAGCTTTATCGTCTGGACTTTTGGGAGTTTGAGTGGAGTTGCATGGACTGAAATGCAATTAATGGCACCTGTTGTGATTCTGGGTTTGCTTATGTCTTTTGTGTTAATCAAGCCAATGGATGCTCTATTGTTGGGAGAAAATTATGCAAGGGGAGTTGGAATATCTGTAAATAGAACACGTATTTGGGTTATTATTAGTACGGCGCTTGTTGCGGGGACATTAACGGCCTTTACAGGACCAATTGCTTTTATAGGAGTTGCCGTTCCACATATAGCTCGGGCTATATTTGGTACTGCGAGTCATAAAGTTTTGCTCCCTGCGGTTGTTCTTATTGGAGCAGCTTTAATGTTGGTATGTGATATTCTTTCACAGGTTCCTGGGAATCAAACAACGTTGCCTATAAATTCAGTAACTGCAATTTTTGGTGGCCCAGTTGTTATATGGGTCATTATAAGGAGCCGAAGCGTAAAGGCATCTTTTTCTTAAATTAATGAATACTAATTAAAGATTTAGTTTAGAATCTTGTATTTAAATATAATAATTGACCGTGATTGATCATTACTGTAAAGAGATATTGGAGACGGATGGCTTGTCGATTGGATATAAGCAAAAGAGGAGCGAAGATTTGTGCCTAATGTCAAACCTTAACTTGACCATACGAAGGGGCGAGTTGGTTTGTTTGTTGGGACCGAATGGTTCTGGTAAATCTACGTTGATGCGTACGATCGCTGGCTTACAAGCTCCATTGAAAGGTTCAACTTTGGTTGAAGGGGTGCCAATACGCGAACGTAATTTTGGAGAAATTGCACGTTTGCTAAGTATCGTTTTAACGGAGCGTTTGCAAGTTGGAAATCTTTCGGTCTATCATATTGTATCTCTCGGAAGACATCCTTATACTTCTTGGATGGGACGTTTGTCTGAAAAAGATGAGTCTATGATTAAATGGGCTTTGGAGCAGGTTGGTTTATGGTCTTATGCAAATAAATTCATAAATCAGCTAAGTGATGGTGAGAGGCAGCGTGTAATGATTGCTAAAGCATTAGCTCAGGATACGCCTTTAATCATGTTGGATGAACCAACTGCACATCTTGATTTACCTAATAGGGTTGAAATAATGCGCTTGTTGAGAAGTTTAGCTAAAGATACTGATAAAGCAATTCTTTTATCCACTCACGAGCTTGATTTGGCTTTACAGGCTGCTGATGTTATTTGGCTGATGTCAAAGAGTAATGATATCAAGATTGGAGCTCCAGAAGATTTAGTCTTGTCGGGAAGTATCGAAGATACATTCAAAAATAAATCATTCAATTTTGATAAAAAATCAGGTAATTTCATTATGAACTACCAGAAAAAGCAGGAGATTCAGTTGATTGGTAACGATGTTATGGGATTTTGGACTCAGCGAGCACTCTCTCGCGAGGGCTATCGTGTAACTTGTGAGAAAACAGATAATTGTTCTGTTCATCTTATTGAGGACAAAATGGAATGGCAAATACATCGAAAAGGTGAAGTTGTCAATTGTAGAAGCATTCAAGAATTATTATTGGGCTTGAAAGAGAGTGTGTAAGGGAAGTGTCCTCCTTGGGTGTGTAATGATTAGGGAGTCGGTGAATGCTGAAGTTTTACGTATTGATCTGGGTTGCTACTTGATTAACCCCCTACATTGCTAGTTGTCAATTAGTTGCGCGGATGTGTTTCTGGTGCTATTTTTGGTATTTGTGGTGTTTATTTAACACAAGTTAAAGATTGATAAAAATGTAATGAGTATTCTCCTGTAACGTAGTGTATATAGGGAATGTGTGTGTTTATTATGTTGATGCTTTAAAATCATAAAAAAACGGGTTTTTTATGCCTTGAAATTTGCAAAGCTTAAGAAAACCGTTATATTTGTGTGTGATTCAGATAAAAAAACATTTTTATTAACCCAAAAAAACTTATTAATTATGAACAAAGCTCAATTAATTGAAGCAATGGCTAACAAGGCCGGTTTAACTAAGGCTGATGCAAAAAAAGCTCTTGATGCTTTTATCGAAACTACTTCTGAAGCTCTTAAAGGTGAGGATAGAGTAGCTCTTATCGGATTTGGTTCATTCTCTGTTTCAACTCGTGAAGCTAGAACTGGAAGAAACCCTCAAACAGGAAAGCCAATTGATATCCCAGCTAAAAAAGTGATTAAATTTAAAGCGGGTAATGATTTGAATGATAAAGTTCAATAACAAAGAAGAAAAAGAAATTTTGAAGGAGGTTCTCTTTTAACCTCCTTTTTTTCATATTGTCAGGGTTGTAATCATAGCCCTAAATTAGAATAGCGATAGTTTATATTATCGCTATTTTTAATTATAAAAGTTATGGATTTTAAGCAAAAGGAGGAATTGATTCAGTTTTTGGAATCAGTAATGAAAGAGGAGAGGATTGCATTAATTGAGAAGAATGTTAATGAGCGTACGAGATATGTTACGGTTGTTTTAGAAAATATTTATCAACCTCAAAATGCAAGTGCGGTTATGCGTTCTTGTGATTGTTTTGGAATTCAGGACTTGCATGTTATTGAAAATTCAAACAGCTATGAATTAAATCCTGATGTTGTTATGGGATCATCTAAGTGGATTGATCTAAAAAGATATAATTCTAAAGATGAAAATAGTCTTGATACGATTAATAGATTGAAGGAAGAAGGGTATCGGATTGTGGCAACTACACCACATACCAATGATGTTTTACTTCCAGATTTTGATCTTAAAAAAGGGAAGGCTGCTTTCTTTTTTGGGACAGAACTTACCGGATTATCAGATACGGTACTGAATAATGCTGATGAATTTGTGAAAATTCCTATGTATGGATTTACCGAAAGTTTCAATATCTCAGTTTCAGCATCTCTTGTGTTAAGTCATGTAGCATCAGATATGCGGCGCTCAGGTGTAAGTTGGCAATTGTCTGAAAATGAAAAACAAGACTTGAAGTTAGAGTGGTATAGAAGATCAATTAAAAGTGCAGAGAAGTTGATAAAACGCTTTAAGAATAATCCGAAAGAGTAATAAAATTAAATGTTTTGTTTACTTTGTCGTATTATTTGGTTAAGTTTATATAATGAGAGTGGATTTTTTTTTCGTCATTCACGAAAAGATTATTAAATTTGGTCACGGAAATTTAAGTGTTGGTAAATTCTTAAATTTTATTTTAAAATTGATATAATAAATATAATCATATGAATTGTGTTGTAATTGATGACGATAAGCTTTCACGTAAAGTTGTTGAAAGTTATATTGAAAGAACAGATTATTTGACACTTATTGCATCGTATCCAAGTGCAATTGAGGCTATTAATGATATTAAGAAAAATGATCCGATTGACTTGATCTTTCTTGATGTTGAGATGCCCGAAATGACTGGAATGGAGTTCTTGAATAGTTTAAACACAACACCTCAAGTTATTATCATTTCTTCTAAAGAGCAGTATGCCTTAGAGGCTTTTGAATATGATGTGTCTGATTATCTATTGAAACCAATTTCTTATAGCCGATTTTTTAAGGCTGTAAATAAGGTGAATGCTCGTGTCGAAAAAACAGGGAGTACATTTATTGCTCCTGAAAAGAATGAAATATTCATTAAAAGTAACTCAACTTTGGTGAGACTTCATTATGATGACATTTTATGGGTGGAAGCTCTTGAAAACTATGTTGTTGTGAATACTTTTACAGATAAGTACACCATCCACTTTACTATGAAAGCGATTGAAGATAAGATGCCTTCTCATCTATTTTCAAGAATCCATCGTTCATATGTCGTTAATTTGAAAAAAATTGAAATGATTGAAGATAACTCAGTTGTTATTACAACTGATGGCGGATCTAAGTCGATTCCTATTGGAAAATCATATCGTGAAAAGTTGATGGGTGATATCAACTTAATGACTCGATAATAAAATATTGGAAATGTATTAAAGGGCTTGCTATTGCAAGCCTTTTTTTTTTTCAAATTTTTGTATGAATTACGAACTAGTGCCTTTGTATTTTGGTCAAAATGATATAAATAGGAGAATGCCAATAATTTTGGGCGTAACATTTTCTTTTGGTCGGAATTTTTAAGATTTTTGTAGTCAATTAAATTTATTCTTATGATTTCTAATCGACAGTTATTTTTACAACACGTTGCAACAACTTCTGATTATCCTATTTCACTTGAAATTGAAAGAGCAGAAGGTATATATATGTATAGCCCTGAAGGAAAGAAATATATCGATCTCGTTTCCGGAGTATCGGTGAGTAATTTAGGACATGGGCATCCTAAAGTGAGACAAGCTGTAAAAGATCAGGTTGATAAATACATGCATTTAATGGTGTATGGAGAATTTATTGAAACACCACAAGTGAAATTAGCGAAGCTTCTGGCAGATAATCTTCCAGCTAAGCTTAATTCGGTTTATTTCGTAAACTCAGGTAGCGAAGCTAATGAAGGAGCCATTAAATTAGCTAAACGATATACTGGTCGAAGTGAAATCATTCACTTTAAGAATGCTTATCACGGAAGTACTCATGGAGCATTAAGCGTTTTGGGCGATGAGGAAATGAAAAATGCATATCGTCCACTTTTACCAGATGTTCGCCAAATTGAATTTGATAATATTGCTGATCTTGAGAAAATAACTAAAGAAACAGCTTGCGTTATATTGGAGCCAATTCAATCGGAAGCAGGTCTAATTATCCCATCTCAAGAGTTTTTAGACACTTTAAGAAAACGTTGTGATGAGACAGGAGCCCTTCTGATTTTTGATGAAGTGCAGATGGGTTTTGGACGTACTGGTAAACTTTTTGCTTTTGAGCATTTTAATGTGGTTCCAGATATTTTGACCCTAGCCAAAGCCATGGGTGCAGGGATGCCAGTTGGAGCTTTTATCTCCGAAAAGGGGATTCTTGATAGTTTTAAGTCGAGTCCAATGTTAGGTCATATTACAACTTTTGGAGGTCACCCGGTTTCTTGTGCTGCAGCTTTAGCTGGTCTTGAAGTTTTGCTTGACGATAAAATTATTGAAGAGGTTGATAGAAAAGGAGAATTGTTTATTTCTCTTTTGAAAGATCATCCTTTGGTAAAAGGATTTAGAAGTAAAGGACTTTTTATTGCAGTCAATGTAGAAAGTCAGGAGGTTATGCTTGAAATAATGAAGCATGCTTATGAGCTTGGAATTGTTATGGATCCATTCCTTTTTTACTCGGGAGCTTTCCGTATAGCGCCTCCATTGGTGATTACTGATGAAGAAATACATGAATCATGTAAGTTACTTATTCAAGCTATGGACGCGGTAAATATTTAAATGATGACATTAAGGCGATTTCTCATTGGACTTCTTTTTTTGTTTTCGGTTTTCAGCTTAAGAGCTCAGTCAAAATTTTCAGATAATGAAAAATCTTTGGATACTCTATTTGAAAGTCTAAAAAAAGCATCAACAGATTCTGTGAAAGAGGAGATTTCTTTGCGTATTATGCATGGTCTGAAGAGCACTTTGAAAAAGAAAGGAAGTTTCAATTATCCATTTAACTCACTTCAGAATCTTGGGAAAATCACTTCAAGTGACCAAACATTAAGGGTTTATTCATGGAATTGCGTATTTGAGAATGGTGACTATTGCTATTACGCTTTGATTCAAAAGAAGAATGGGCGTAAATATGATCTCTACGAATTGCGACATGATCTGGAGCAGGAGGATAGTATGGTAAAGAAGCTTTCTGCATCGAAATGGTTAGGAGCCTTATATTATCAAATTGTCCCATTTAAACACAAGAATAGAAACTTATACTTGTTACTTGGATGGGATGGGAACAAGGGGAGAACAAGTAAGAAAGTTATTGAAACTTTAGGCTTTTCAAAATCTGGAGATCCAGTATTGGGTTTCCAAGTAATAAATTGGCGAGGAAAGCGCTTATCACGTGTTATATTTGAATATTCCGATCAGGCGCAAATGAAACTGAAATATCATAAAAAAACGAACACGCTTGTTTTCGACCATTTATCACCATCTGAGCCACGTTATATAAATCAGTTTGAATATTACGGCCCAGATTTTTCTTATGATGCTTTAGAATTTAAAGATGGTTTTTGGAATTTAGTTGAGGAGGTTGATACTAAAAGCCTTTAATAATTAATTGCAGTAGATCTTGTCTAAATATATAGGTTTGCTGAAAATGACACTTACAATTATGACTAAACAATTTATATATCAAACGGAACAATTTGCTGATATCAAAATATTAAGATATCAGGTGCCAGGCTTTGAGAACTTGTCTTTAGAACAAAAAGAATTGATTTATTATTTGTCTGAAGCTGCGCATTGTGGACGAGATATATTATTCGATCAAAACAATAAATATAATTTGACCATTCGAAGAACTTTGGAAGCTATTCTTTTGTCTTACGATGGAGATAGAGATTCTGAAGATTTTAAGAATTTTGAAATATATACCAAACGTATTTGGTTTTCTAACGGAATACATCATCATTATTCGATGGATAAGATTATGCCTGAATTCTCAGAGGAATACTTTGGAGAATTGATTGCGAATTCGAATTATGAATTGATGCCTTTACAAGCCAAGGAAAACGAGATTGATTTGGTTACGCGTTTGGTAGATGTTATTTTTAGTGAGGAGGAACAGGCGAAGCGTGTTGTCCTTAATCCTGAAATGGATATTATTGAGACATCTGCAAATAACTATTATGAATCAGTTACTCAGCAAGAGGTTGAAAGCTTCTACAAGCAACTGGATAAGGGTGATGAAGATCGTCCTATTTCAACGGGCCTAAATTCCAAACTTGTTAAAGAGCATGGAAGATTGAAAGAAAAGGTTTGGAAAGTAGGCGGAATGTATACCGAGGCCATTGAGGAGATCGTAATTTGGTTAGAAAAGGCTCTTCCTGTTGCGGATAGTGATTTACAAAAACAAGCTCTTATAAAACTGATTGACTTCTACAAAACTGGGAATTTGAATACGTTTGATGAGTATTCGATTCTTTGGGTAAAAGATTTAGACACTCATGTTGATGTGATAAATGGTTTTATAGAGGTTTACGGAGATGCACTTGCTATTAAGGGGAGTTGGGAGTCTGTAGTCAATTTTGAAGATCTAGAAGGAAGTAAACGAACAAAAATTATTTCAGATAATGCTCAATGGTTCGAAGATAATTCACCTGTTGATTCACGCTTTAAAAAAGACGTTGTCAAAGGTGTAAGTGCAAAAGTGGTTACAGTTGCAATGTTGGGGGGTGATTGTCATCCAGCAACTCCAATTGGAATAAATTTGCCGAATGCGGAATGGATTCGAAAAGAGCACGGAAGCAAATCGGTAACTATCGATAATATAACGCATGCTTACCATCAGGCATCTCTCAAAGGAGGAATGCTTGAAGAGTTCGCCTATAGCGAAGAGGAAATTGCGCGTTCTAAGGAGTTCGGTCATCTTGGAGGTAATTTACATACAGACTTACACGAATGTTTAGGACATGGATCGGGACAATTGCTTCCGGGAGTAGGTATGGATGCTTTGAAAAATTACCATTCCACTTTAGAAGAAGCTCGTGCCGATTTATTCGCTTTGTACTATATCATGGATGAAAAGTTGGTTGAGATTGGACTGATTCCGAGTTTGGAGGTTGGAAAAGCTGAATATGATGCTTATATCAGAAACGGATTACTAACTCAGTTAACACGAATTGAATTAGGCAAGGAAATAGAAGAATCTCATATGAGAAATCGTCAACTTATCGCTCAATGGGTTTTTGAGAAGGGAGAAGATGATAATGTAATAGAAAAAGTTGTAAAAGAAGGTAGAACGTATTTTGTAGTCAAAGATTACGACAAATTGAGAAAGCTTTTTGGAGAGCTTTTAGAGGAAGTACAACGAATTAAATCAGAAGGAGATTTTGAAGCAGGTAAATTGTTGGTAGAAAATTACGCAGTTAAGGTTGATACAAATATTCATAAAGAAGTGAAAGAGCGGTTTGATAAATTGAATCTAGCTGCTTATGCTGGTTTTATCAATCCTGAATATAAAGCAATATATCAAGAAGGTGTCATTGTTGATGTCGAGATTATTTACCCTATGAGTTTTACAGAACAAATGTTGCATTATTCCAATAAATATTCATTTTTACCCCACGAAAACTAATTGATAGAAATTAGTATGATTGGAACTTTAATAAACGTTGGAGCAGTAATACTTGGAAGTGCAATTGGTTTAGCATTTCGTTCACGTATACCTAAACGCCTTTTTGAAATTGTTTTTCAAGCCTTAGGTTTGTTTACAATTTGCTTAGGCTTGGTTATGGCTTTTAAAGCTAATAACATGTTGATTATGGTATTTAGTTTGGTGACAGGTTCTTTGCTAGGTGAATGGATAAATATTGAGAAAGGAACCGAAAAGCTAAGTGATAAAATAAAACGAAGACTTGGTAAGGAGAATGACGAATCCTTTTCGACAGGTATGATTACTGCTTTTCTGCTGTTTTGCATGGGAAGCATGTCAATACTGGGATGTTTTGAAGAGGGAATGGGCAAGGGTGCCAATCTTTTATTCACCAAATCTATTATGGATGGTTTTTCAGCAATTGCACTATCTGCTGCCTTTGGTATTGGTGTCATGTTTTCATCAGTGCCTCTTCTGCTTTATCAGGCTGCATTAACTTTGCTAGCCGTTTTCTTCGGTAATATTATGCCTGAGCCAATAATAATTGAGTTGACGGGTATTGGAGGGATTTTAATATTAGGTTTAGGTATTACGATTCTTGATATAAAAAAGATACGTGTTTGTGAATATGTTGCCAGCTCTGTTTATTGAAGTTCTTTTGTGTTACTTCTTTTTGTAATAAAGAAGCCTATTAAGATCGATTAAGGAATCTCGTATTTTTAAGAATACCCTTTAGGTACCAACTGGGCAAAGTCCATTTAGCAAAGAGAATGTTTATAATAAGTAAATTATAATTGAGAATTTTAATTTTCATGCTCAGATTATCAAATTAGGGACTAACAATATCAAACCAAAAAATCCTAGCATCGAGCTAGGATTTTTTGGTTTCTGTGTAAAACCTTTTATACTAATTCTTTCTTAGTTCTTTTTCAGGGAAACGAACTTTTAAGTCGCGGCCTACTTAGACCGCTTTTTTTATTAGGTGTTTTAAAGTTTAATTAAGTACTAAGTATAGAAAGACACAAAGGAAATATTATAAACCATTAAGCTCTTTCTAGAGCTAATTCATAATTCCTAATTTATACTTTGTGTTCTCTTAATTATCGAAAGTTTGGTTTCCAAGCTGGGTTTGTCCAAGCAGTTGCTCCATCATCGAAATGATCACTATTTGTTACCTGTGAAACATTCCAACTGCTGAGGTTTTGGTTAAATGCTCTTGCCCTGAAAAACATCTCTTCCATATTTGTAACAGTCGTCATATCCCAACCGCTAAGGTCTTGGTTAAATGCTTTTGCCCCAGAAAACATCCTATACATATTTGTTACCTGTGAAACATTCCAATTGCTAATGTTTTGGTTAAATGCACTTGCCCTCCAGAACATACCAGACATAGTTGTAACTGCAGATACATTCCAACCACTAATATCTTGGTTAAATGCACTTGCCTTAGCGAACATAAAAAGCATTTCTGTAACAGCTGATACATCCCAATTGCTAATGTCCCCGTTAAATGCTGCTGCTTTACCAAACATCATAAGCATGTTTGTTGTGCCAGTTAAATTTGGAGCGTCTGTTGCAGTAAAGCCTTTTAGATTCTGGCAGAATGCGAAATAGCCACCCTTATTACCAAATCTAAACCCTGTACCCCACTGGCTAACATCAATAATCGCTTCAGGTGTTCCATTTCTATCATTATCAAAATCATAATAATCATAAAAACTAAAACCCTTCAGTTGTCCTCTTATAGTAAGAGTATGTTCTCCTGCCTTGGTATAACTGTGCGATCTCTCTGCTGCATTCCATTCAGTAATATGATCTGAACTTCCATCTCCCCAATTAACTGTAAAGTCATAAACGCCACCATCATGTAATGGCAGTTCTATTTTTTCGTTTGCTTTTGTGGTCTTCCATACAGAGACGAAAGAAGTAGTATCCTTTTCACAGGCAGATAATAAGACTGCAATAAGCAGGCTTATAAAGATGATTTGTTTCATAATTGTTTTAAGTGTATGTAGCAGTTCTGTTTTTAGATTTAATTAATGATGTCGAATTCTATTGTTAAAAACAACACTTTACAAAGGAAACAATAAAAATAATTATCAGCTAAAGTTATAAAATCTTTATGAAAAATAATTTTGCTGGAGCCATTAGTAATCAGTATGCTTCATGGCAAACGTATTTAAAGCTCATACGACAATAAAATAGTAGTTGAGTTAAGGAATATTTATAAACTAATGGAATTCAAAAAAACAGGATGTTACTGTGCTGTTCTATACCAAAGAGAATAATGAAAATATTTTAAAAGTATTAACTCTGTGTTATGCAATAGAAATAGGGCAACTCAATGGTTTTCCTATCTTGATCACTTTGTGTACATTTGTACAACAAATTATCCAATAGGCTTAAATTAGGTAAAACTAGGAAAGTATTTTTAATAAATGTTTTAGTCAGATACGCTTCGATTAAAAAATATTATTCTGTATGAAGAAAACTATAAAACAAGATATTATCAATTTGTATGAACAAGTGTCTGGAGATCGGGTTGTGAATACGGAATTGATCCCACCATCAGGTTCATATCGTGAATATATTCGAATAATTGGCGAAAAAGAGAGGGTAATGGGGGTTTACAATGCCGATAAAAAGGAAAACAATGCTTTTGTATCCTTTAGTCGATATTTTAAATCAAAGAACCTAGCTGTGCCTGAGATTCTAGCAGTAGATGAATCTAAGGATATTTACCTGCAAGATGATTTTGGTGACGTCATGCTTTTCGATTATATCCAAGAAAAACGAGATGGTGATCATTTTCCTGATTCGTTGATTTTGATTTTGAAAAAGACGATTAAAGAGCTTGTCCGTTTTCAGATTGAAGGTGGGAAGGGACTCGATTATTCCGTTGCTTATCCTCGTGCTGCTTTCGATATGCAATCTATGATGTGGGATTTGAATTACTTCAAATACTATTTTTTAAAGCTGGCAAAAATTCCTTTCGATGAACAATTGCTCGAAGATGATTATTTGAAATTTACTGATTATTTACTGCAAGCACCTAATGATTATTTCCTTTATCGAGATTTTCAATCTAGGAATGTGATGTTAAAAAATGGAGAACCTAAATTTATAGACTATCAGGGTGGGCGTAAAGGTGCTTTGCCATATGATTTAGCATCTCTATTGTACGATGCAAAAGCAGATATGCCACAGGCTGTGCGTGATGAACTTTTAGCTTATTATATAGAGGAATTGAAGTTGTATAAGCAAATTGATATTGCTGCTTTTAAACGTCATTATTATGGCTTTGTTTTGATTCGTATGATGCAAGCAATGGGTGCTTTCGGATTCAGAGGCTTTTACGAAAAAAAGGAACACTTTTTGCAATCTATACCCTATGCTTTAAGAGATTTAAGTGAAGTTTTACAGCATCTTGAATTCCCTGTACAACTTCCTGAGTTGTTATCAGTTCTTGAAAAAGTATGTCAGTCTAAATTTCTTAAAACGGTTGGAATACCAGAGGAAAATAAATTAGTTGTTTCTGTTCAAAGCTTCTCATATAGAAGAGGAATTCATCCTAACGGTTTTGTCTTCGATTGTCGTATAATTGACGATCCTGTTGGTGATATTCGATTTGAGGAAAGTCATATGGATTCAGAATTTCTACCAACATTTTTTAAAGAAGAGACCAGTATGCATGCTTTTCTTAGATCGGTCTGTTCAGTTGTCGATATCGCGATTGATAAATCAAAAAAACAACTGGAAATTTATTTTGGGTGTGTAGGTGGTCAGCACCGTTCCGTTTACGCAGCAGAATACTTGACGAAATATATTGAAATGAAATACGATGTTGATATTAGTTTAAAACATCAAGAACTGGATAATGTAGTGGCTTAATAGCAATGGGAAAGAAGCGTTGTAAATTATCGAAAACGGCATATGCTGATAAGTTATGCAAAGGTGGAGAGAAGTATGTTTGCAAAAAATGTGCTCGTGTAGCAAAGAATGTGAAAAGACTTTGCGATGCTAAAGAAATAAAAAGACAACATGATTAATGCAATGATTTTTGCAGCTGGTCTCGGTACCAGACTGAAACACTATACAACGAATTGTCCTAAAGCATTGGTTGAATTGGATGGCAAACCTCTACTTGAGCATTGTATCCAAAAGCTTAAGAATATTGGTGTAGACCGAATTGTGATCAACGTTCATCATTTCGCCGATCAGATAGAAGATTTCTTGAGGTCAAAGGATAATTTTGGTTTGGATATTCGAATATCCGACGAAAGGGAACTTTTATTGGATACGGGAGGGGCAATTAAGAATGCCATTCCGCATTTTATACCCAATGCACCTATTCTGATCTATAATGTCGATATCTTAAGTTCTTTGAAACTAGAAGATTTACTCGAGGCTCATAAGCACTCTAAGGCGTTGGCCACTTTAAATTTAAGAGATAAAAATACGAATCGCTATCTTTGTTTTAATAAGGAAGGCCTCTTATGCGCATGGAAAAATGATGCCACTAAAGAAATGAAAATAGTGAATGAAAGTCATTTAAATTCAAATCCCTTTAGTTTCTCGGGTATTCATATTATCAATTCAGAACTTTTAGATTTGATTGAAGAGGACGGTGTTTTTTCAATTATTGATTTGTATTTAAGGTTAGCAAAAAATTATAGAATTCTGGGGCACTATGACTCCTCTGATGTTTGGATGGATCTTGGAAAACCCGAAGAGTTATTGAAAGCAGAAAAGCTAATAAAGAGTAATTTATATCAATAAAGAATTTAATTACGAACAAAAAATCCATTCCTTACGAATGGATTTTTTATTTAAATCAATTTTGTTATTCGACGTTCTAAGGCGTTTAGGAATCGTTTAAATAAACCAAAATACAAGATAAAGTATAGTGAAATAGTCATGAACCATATAACAACGATATTTACCCAAAAAGTATCGTATTCCCTATTAAAGATTTTCTTTCGAGGAGCATAAAAATGAGCTTTTAGAAAGCTACTTTCTCCATCTCTAAAAATAGGATCAATTCTTTGATAGAGTCGATCTTTATATTCTACTATACGATCAATATCATTGCTATTTTCTACCAACTCTGTAAGTCTATCGTTATCGTATGTCTTTTTCATATTAACGAAACTCTCTTTGTCTGGAAATTCACTTTGCAAAGCAAGTAGTTTTTCGTCTTTCTTTTTATTGGCTGCATTATAGAGCATCACATAATGACGATTGAGGCCACTTAGATACATCTTAAGTTCTTTTAAGAGAACTAAATCTGTTGGATTTCTGTCTAGAAGATCAAGCTTTTTAAAAGTTATGGGCAAAGTGTTTGCCTTAAGTTCATTATATATTAGCTGTAGGTTGGAGTTGTATTTATTATTTTTATCTCCTTTCCTTATAATTTTTTCACAATCGCTAAGCTTATTTTTTAAAATTGGTAACCAATAGTTTTTTTTATAATCGGCTTGACTCATAATTTTATCGAATAAATAAAAGTTACTTTCATATTCATTCGTTGTAAACTGTTGCACAGCTAGAGCTTCATATGCCCAGCGGGCAGTAATAATTTCACCATACCAGGGAATTCTGTTTGGATGAGAGATATTAGGATTTATTTTATCAAATTTTACGATAACACCACTTAGTATGAGTTGCGGAATTAAAATAAATGGTATAAGGATATAGATATTTATAACTGTTTTAAAACTATCTGAAATAACTAAGCCCAGCATATTTGCAAAGCACCATGAGCTAAAAAGAACAAGCCAATAAGTAATGTACATATCTTTTATGCCTAGTATTGAGTTGCCTATAATTACGAATAGGAAGGCTTGAAAGGCTGAAATGGAAAAAAGAATAACAACCTTGGAAAGAAAGTAGCTTGTTTGACTTAAATTAAGAAAACGCTCTCTTTTTAAAATTTTGCGATCTTTTATAATTTCTTCTGCACTAAGAGTTAGGCCAATAAATAGAGCTATGATTACGGCCATGAAGAGGTAAACTGGAATATTACTGTTGCTGCTAAATGTATATCCGAGTTTGTTTGCTTTATCGATATTATAGAATTTAATAATATAGGATAAAATGAAAGCTAAAAGTGGCGTTTCAATAAGGTTTATAAGTAGGTATTGAGGGTTCGAAAGTTTTGATAAAATATCACGTTTTACAAAGACACTGAATTGCTTAAATTGTCCTGGAACTTTGAAATTAATTGGTGGTAACTTTTCAGCATCTTCTATGTTTTTTTGAGCAATATTACTTTCTTGGAATTTATTACTCCATTGTATTGGTCTTACTTTTCTAACTTGTGTAGGGATTCCGTACTCATCCAGAACTTCAGATTCAACCATATTGAAGATTTGGTCGGCATCAATATTGCCACAAGCTTCACATTCGTTACCGCTACGGTTTGCTTGTTGAGTTTGGGATTTAAAGTAGGTTATTGCATCTAGAGGATTGCCATTAAATATCATATACCCACCTAGGTCTAGAAAAACCAAGCGGTCAAACATCTTGAAGGTTTCACTTGAAGGTTGATGAACCACAACAAATATTAACTTACCTTTTAAAGCTAAATTTTTAAGAAGATCCATTATTTTAGATGAATCTCGAGAGGATAGGCCTGATGTGGGTTCATCTAGAAAGAGAACGGCAGGTTCTCGAATAAGTTCTAGTGCAATATTTAGCCTCTTACGTTGACCTCCACTAATTTTTTTATCAAGTGGAGTCCCAACTTTCAGATGACGAGCCTCAAATAAGCCTAAATCATTTAGAACTTTATGAACAAGCCTTATTAGCTGGAAGGAAGAATATTTATCGAAGCAAAGTTTTGCGTTAAAATAGAGATTTTCAAAGACGGTTAAAGAGTCAATGAGTAAATCATCTTGTGAAACGTGCCCGATAACTCCTTCGATTGAATCTTTCTCAAAATATATGTCGCGACCATTTATTAAAACCTGACCTTTTTGCGGAGCTAATGAGCCATTAAGAATATTTAGGAGTGTAGTTTTGCCAGCACCACTAGACCCCATTATGCCAACCATCTTTCCAGATTCCTCTTTAAATGAGTGTTTATGAACCCCCTGATCGTTTCCACGATATCTATACTCGATGTTTTTAGCCTCAAAAACAACTCGTTCGTTATTAGCATCCCGGTTAAAAGTGCCTAATATATCACTAAAGTAAATGGGTTCAATTCGTGGATTACGAACAGAGGAGCCTTGAGTTAGGATGTGAACACGATTAGGTTTCAGAGCAAGACCATTCATATACAGTTCACTAAGCCCTTCGAATCGTAAAACGAAAAGATCAATTCTAGCAAGTCGGAGAATTTTAATTTCTCCCAAGATGTTTTCTGAATAAATATGCTCTCCCTCTTTGTTGTACTCCTTTTTGTTATTGATTGTTAATAGACGATCAGATTCTTTGATTTTCTCAAAGGAGGATAGCATAAAATCTTGAAGTCTTATATAGCCGTCCATTGGTAAATTAAAGGTGTCAGCTACAGTTTCCACAAATTCTTTTTCACTAGAAGTGATTTCATCACCTTCCATTAGGAATTCAAGTAGTTGAATAACAATAATGATTTTTTGTCGAGCAATAAGCTCTTTGTTCATTTCACTACAAATACGAAGAACTCTTACTGATCGTGAGGAAGTTACCTGTTTTCTTTTTGATCGTCTACTATTTCTGTCTATGGTATCTTGGTAATACTTATCGAAAAGGATTAGATATTCTTGTGCAGAATCTTGATCAAGTTGGCGATACAAATACTTAATAACCATTGCACGTCGCTTATCTCCTGACCCTTCTGGGTGGGCAATGATTGCGAACAGTTGCATTAAAGCTTTTAGAATTCTTTCACTCATGAATAAAGAGGAATTGTAAAGGGTTAGCTAGGCTAATTATTGCTTAAATCCAATTAGTAGTAGTATTGAACCAGGCTTTTTCTTCTTAGATATGTATTGCGCTTTTATAGTGCAATTTAAGGTGCTTTCAAATTCAAAATCCCAAAAAGGAGTTGATCTATATTTTTTATTTGTGAATAATACGCGATTTTCCTGATCGTAAACTGTGAAAATAAGTTCGCTGTCGTTTTGGTCGCTTACACCTGCAATTCTATAATGATTTCCAGAATAAAAAGTGGTGTGAAATTCGGCAGATTCACCTGAGTTTAATGTTGCTTTATACTCTTGCCCATCTGAAACAAAAGGAGACTGAAGGTGTTTACTACATTCTTCCATTAGGGAAGTGTCCTGAGCCAATGAACTGAAAGTTGTTGAGACAAGAATTAAAATAAGTGTATATATAGTTTTCATCTGTAGAAAGTTAGTGTGTTGTGATTTTTTTAAACGATGTTTAAAGAATAATCGCTAAGAAACTATTGTGTAATAAATGTATGTAGCTTTTCAACTTTATCAGTTACTGTCGATGTCAATTTGGGAGTTATATTTAGCTTCGATTTACTATTGACAATGGTAAGTTTCTTTTTTGGGTAATCTGTTGAGGGAATGTATTCATATTCCTCAATAATCTCATCAAAAGTGTATGCTAAATCAATTAAGTTTTCCACTAAGAATTTATAACTTTTACTTTCTTCAGAATAAGGGATTAATAATTTGATTAGATTTTCTAAAGGTCTTTTTTGTTCTGCAATTCTTTGCATTAAATCAGGATGTGGATTATTTTTCATCTCCTGAGTTAATATAAAAACAGACTCAATCCAACCACCTGCTAGAATTAGAGCACCAGTTTCTTCTCGTTTGTTATTTTTTAGATAATTATCAATATTACGATATGTATCTGAAACAATTACCATTAAAGAATCTCTGTTGTCTATATTCTTCTCAATTCTATTTACTGTAGATTGATTTAAGACCTTATGTATGCCTAAATCCAAGGATAATATTTTGAGAACTGCGAAATAGCTAGCCGCATCTTGAGTTTGTTGATAGATATTAATGTATCCCAAGTCAACACCATAAACACCAAAATTTATAGCTCTGCTAAAGTTCGTAACGTAGTCAGATGCCTTTTGAGAAGGGTTTAGTAGTTCTTTGTTATACGAAATACCAGACTCGTGTAGTATGAGTGAAATCTGGTAAGGTGATGGTAAGCTAAATAAAATATTATTAAAGTGAAAGATGTTACCACTCTCTTTTTCTGCTTTAACCGACGAAGCTACAAGGTCTTCAATGAGTTTGACTTCATCAGTTGTTTTGCTGGATGGTTTCCTGAAATAGAAGAGGGATACAGCTACAATAATTATTAAAGATATAATTATTAGCCTGGTACGGTTATGAGAGGTTTTATCTGGCATTATGCTTTAACTTATAAATTTATATGGCAATTTAGTAAGAAAATATTAGAAGTCAAATGTCCTTTTGCCGATTTTTAATACATTTGAGGTCGTTATGAAAATACAATTAAAAGCAATATAAAATACAGAACGAATGAATAAAAAAATCATTTTAGGAGCTATTTGTTTATTAACACTTTGTGATGCTTCTGTTTATGCTCAAGATAAAATGTTGAGTATGAAGGATGCTATTATTGGACAATGGCGTGATTTCTATCCTGAGAATATTTATAAATTAGATTGGCGTGCCGATAAAAATGAATATAGCTTTATCGATAAGAATGCTATTATGGTTGGCTCTCCAAAGTCATTAGCAAAAATTGCGGTGAACCTGGACGATATTAATTCTGCTTTGGAGACTATATCGATTGATAAGCTTACTAGAATTCCTTCATTTTCATGGGTTGATGCTAATACCATACAGTTTTGGACTGAGTCGAGTCTGTTGCAATACAAAATAAACGATAAGGTGGCTGAGCTTGTTCTGAATTCAGATAAAAATGCCGAGAATAAATTATTTTGCGATGCTAATAAGAAACTAGCCTATACAATTGAGAACAATCTTTATTTTGTTGGTAAAGATGGTATTCAGCACGCTGTTACTAGTGACTCAGATAGAAACTTTGTAAATGGACAATCTGTAAGTCGTAATGAGTATGGTATTGATGGTGGAATATTTTGGTCGCCTAGAGGTGAGTCATTAGCATTTTATCGTAAGGATGAGACTCGGGTAACTTCATACCCTTTAGTTGACATCAATACGAGGGTGGGTGACTTGAGAGAGGAAAAATACCCTATGGCAGGAATGAACTCTGAAGTTGTTTCTGTTGGTGTGTATAATTTGGAATCAACAAAAACGGTTTGGCTAAATGTAACTGACTTTAATAAGGATAGATACTTGACAAATATTTCGTGGGGTGCAGAAGGTAAGTATATCTATATACAGGTATTGAACAGGCTTTCAAATCACATGAAATTAAACAAGTATGATGTTGCAACTGGTGAATATGTAAAGACCTTATTGGAAGAAAAAGACGACCGTTGGGTTGAGCCATATCATAAGTTAATTTTCTTAAAAAATAAGCCTAGCCAGTTTATCTTTCAATCAAATAATGCAGGTTTTAATCATATGTTCCTGTACGATACGGATGGTAAATTGATTAAGCAATTGACCTCTGGTGATTGGATGGTAACTAAAGTTCTTGGATTCGATATAACAGAGAAAAATTTATTCTTTGAGTCTACCGAAGTGAGCCCTGCAGAACGACATGTTTATAAATTAAATTTAAAATCAGGTAAACGTACACAGTTAACTAAAGATTCAGGTTATCACAATGTAAAGATTAGTAAATCCGGAGATTATTTTATCGATAACTACTCTAGTTTAAATGTGCCTCGAATTATTAATATCGCTGATTCTCGAGGTAAACTAGTTAAAAATCTTGTTAAAGCTGAGAATAAGCTTAAGGATTACAATCTTGGTGAAATTTCATTGGGAACAATTAAATCAGCTGATGATAAAACGGATCTTCATTACCGTTTAATTAAACCTGCTGATTTTGATCCAGCGAAAAAATACCCTGTAGTTGTCTACGTATATGGCGGACCGCATGCTCAATTGGTTACTAATAAGTGGTTAGGTGGAGCTCGTTTATGGGAGCAATATATGGCACAGCATGGATACGTTGTTTTTACACTTGATAATCGTGGTTCAGGAAACCGTGGGAAAGAATTTGAAACAGTTATTCACCGTCAGTGCGGACAAGCCGAAATGGCGGATCAAATGAAAGGTGTTGATTTCTTGAAATCGAAATCTTATGTAGATGGCGATCGAATAGGTGTTCATGGTTGGAGTTATGGTGGATTTATGACCATCTCTTTAATGACGAATTACCCAGATGTGTTTAAAGTTGGTGTTGCGGGTGGTCCTGTAATCGATTGGAAATGGTATGAAATCATGTATGGTGAACGTTATATGGATACGCCAGAGGAGAACCCTGAAGGTTATAAAATGACCTCATTAATGAACAAAGCTAAAGTCCTAAAAGGGAAATTGTTAATTTGCCAGGGAGCTATTGACAAAACGGTTTTATGGCAGCACAGCCTAAGTTTTGTAAGAGAATGTGTGAAAAATAATGTACAGGTTGATTATTTCCCCTACCCACGTGCAGAGCACAATGTGAGAGGAATGGATCGAATTCATTTGAAGCAAAAAGTAAGCAATTATTTCGAAGATTATTTGAAATAATAGAGAAACTCATTTAAAAGAGAAGCTCGCTTGCTATTTGCAAAGCGAGCTTTTTTATTTAGACAGAGTTTGAATATCATAGTTTTGACTTACTTTTAGTCGAAATATATAAATACAGAAAAAGTTGAAAACAAAAATAGATCATAAAAGCATCTGGACGATTGCCTACCCAATTATATTGGGTAGTGTAGCCCAGAATATTATTTCAGTTACAGATACGGCCTTTCTGGGTCACTTAAGTGAAACAGCACTTGGAGCTGCCGCAATTGCAACTATCTTTTATTTTGCAATAGTCATGTTAGTTTGGGGATTTGGTTTGGGAACTCAAATAGTAATTGCTCGAAGAGTAGGAGAGCAGAACTTTAAGTTAGTTGGGAAAACATTTTCTCATTCCTTTTATTTTTTGATGATTTCTGGAGTCCTTTTACTGGGCTTTATGGAGATTCAGTCCCCATCTCTTTTGAAATCGATGGTGAGTTCAGATGGTATTTATCAAGCAAGTAATGATTATATTTCGGTTCGTGCCTGGGGAATTTTATTCGCTTGTGTCAATCTCCTTTTTAGAGCGTTTTTTATAGGAATTGCTAAAACAAAAGTAATTAGTTGGAGTACCGCATTTATGGCTGTAGTCAATGTGTTTTTTGACTATGCACTCATATTTGGTAAATTTGGTTTACCTGCAATGGGTATAAAAGGCGCAGCTTTGGCTTCTATTTTTGCTGAGTTTACAGCAATGATCTTTTTTATTGTTTATACGTTAAAAAAAGTGCCTTTAGCACATTACGATCTGTTTCGATTTTGTAAGATAGATTGGCCACTTTTCAGTCGTTTAATCAAGGTGTCATTTCCAATAATGATACAAAATTTCCTAGCCTTATCATGTTGGTTTGTGTTTTTTATAATGGTGGAGAGAATGGGAGAGCATGAATTGGCGATATCAAATATTATAAGAAGCATATATGTTTTGTTGATGGTACCTGTTTGGGCTTTTGGTTCAGCTGTTAATACGCTAGTAAGTCAAGTTATTGGAGAAGGATTTTCTGACAAGGTGATGTTGATAATATGGCGGACAACCAAGTTGTCTTTTCTGTCTGTCTTAGCTTTAGTAGGAATCTCAATTTTTATTCCAGACCTAATCGTTTCAATCTATACCGATAATGCACTTCTGATTGAACATACGCGTCCAGTTGTTTATGTCGTTTTTGGGTCGTCTTTGCTATTCCCTATTGCAATAACTTTGTTTCATGGTATTTCTGGAACAGGGAGAACACTTCATGCAATGCTTTTAGAAATTGTCGTGTTAGCTTTTTATTTAGGTTCAGTTTATCTTCTAACACAAGTTTTTAAGGTTTCAATTGCACAGGTTTGGACTTCCGAATATTTCTATGCTCTCTTTTTAGGAGTAGCTTCTTTTTTATATTTAAAGTATGGGAAATGGCGTGGGGGTGTTGTTTAAAATGTAAGCTTTAATTGAAATCAAAATTTTTATTCAAAATCAATAACTTTGGGGTTGTCAACTTTAAAGTTGCTAAACTTAGGACGATCTTCTCCTGAAATGCCATACTGCATATTTGAAAAATCGCTAGGTGCTTTGGGGTAAAAAGCAAAACGTAACTCTATTGTTTTAAAAACTAGATTTTCATTGTGTAAACGAATACCTAGACCAACTCCACCGTAGGCTCTGTTTTTTAGAGGGTGATGTTGATTGCTGCCAATAGTTCCTATGTCGACGAAGTTGAAGAATGCAAATCGAAATCCAGCTGTCATAAAAGGAGTGAAGGTTATTTGTTCAACCTTCAAAGTTAATCTTTGTGTGCCTACTGCTTCGAGGCTTGAAAAACCTCGAATTCCGGTAGGGCCATTGAGTGTAAGAAATTCCTCAGGAAAACGACGAATGCCAAGATTGTAGTTGAGTTCAATAAAGTTACGAAAGCGATATCTTCCTGATTTTTTTAAACGGCTGACAAGTTTATTTTGCACGATCAAATTACCCTGTTCGAAATGATTTTTACTAAAATAACCACCTAGACTAAACTTTGTGAAGTAGTAAGCTTTTGTTTTATAAAAATGTGAGGCGCGTTGATACTCGAATGCTAAATACTTTCTTTTTGAGAATTCTCCGTTTTCTAAACCAGCTGTTAATTGCATTAAGTAGCCGTATGGGATATCCTCTGTTCTACCAAAATTGTATATGAGGTTCGATTTAAAATAGCGAGTTTGATTAAGACTGATAGATGCTAAATACAAGCTCTTGTTGTGGAAGAATTTATTGAGATCAGGATCTACTTCAGGACGTTTGAAAAAATTCAATGAAGAGTAGCCAAGAGTAGAAAATAGTTGAGTTTTTGCTAGCTTTTTTTTCGATTTGAGCTTATATGATCGACCAAACCAGGCAGATGCATAATCAAAATCTAAAGGTTCTTCATTTAATATCGGGTCATTCGAACTGATTTTGTTAGAATGCATGGTTTTAGAAAGAGTTAATCCTCCTGCATATCTTGTCATATAAGTTTCGAATCGTTTTCTAATTGTCAGTTCAATAAGCGATCTTTTGTAGTTATTACTAAATGTAAGGCCTGTACTTATATGTGAGTTTTTAATGTTTTGAATTCTATAACTTGTTCGATACCCCCAGTCTGGATTTTTACCAGAATTATATTCGAAGCCAGATTTAATTTCATGGCCTCTACCGTATAAATTCCTGTTGTATAATTCTAGTGAAGTCGATTTTATTGAGCCTATATCTATATCGAAGCCCCAGGAAAATTGATCTTTAACCAAAAGGTAAAGGTTTACTAATTCAGAAGATCCCATTTCAGGGATAATGATGAATTGGGCATCTTTAACGTATGGTAGGCTACGAATTAACCTTTCGTTTTCAGCAGTGTTATAAGCATCTATTGTGTCGCCTTCTTTAATGTAAAGAAGTTTTTTAATATGTCTTCTACTACTGGTATTGTGGAATCTATTCGCTGTTTTTTCAAACCAAATTCTAGTTCTTTGAAGGCTGTCTAGAAAATTAGGTTTGAAGGGTGGTATTACATCAATAACAATTTTATTGATACGTTTTCCTTCGTACGGTAGAAATACTTGACCACTTTGTTCTCTTTTTTTATCATCTATAAGTTCATCCTTGTTTGGAGTAACAAAGAAAAGGCTGTAGAGTTCCTTGGTTATTTTATTTTTGTAGGCCTTTGTCTTGAGTTTTTTATAGAAACTGAAGCTGTTTTTTAAACTGTCTTTTTGTGGGTTAACATTAATTGTATCAGAGAGAAATGATTTATCAGAAATGTTATTTATGTTATTCTTAGAAGTTTGGTCTGACGTTGTTGAGGTTTGCGCGTAAGAATTTAACCAACTATTGAAAATTAGTAGAACTAGAAAGCAATATTTGATACTCTGTTTTATACCTAAAAATCTTTGTTACATTTTAAAGATAAGAAAATCGGAGTGAAGATACTATTGTTCTTGACCTTTCAAATGCATCGTTTGTTTGTGAATCATATTAAGTTGTTCATCGGTCCATTGCCATTTGTCTCCAACACGAATTTCGCCTAATAGTTGTTTTTTATTAAAAAATTCCAAAGTTGGAATAGCGCTTCCAAGCCCATAACGTTTCAAGCCCAGTTTAGAATTGAATTTATCTAACTTGATGGTATCTCGTCCTTTTAAAGCAATTAAGGTGTAATAGGAAATAGAGAATTCCTCATTTTCATCATCAATATCAATTTGATAAATTATTCTATTTCTCTTTAAAGAAAGTAAAAGAATGAATATGATGATAAGAGTCAGTTCGTATACAAGATTTAGTCCCATAAAAACGATGATAAGAATCTGAAGAATTAATAATATACTTAATTCACTTTTTATTCTTTTCCACAAAGAAAAGTCGGCATTGTCTGGCTTATAGCTATTCATACTTTAAATTTTTGCATAGTTAGTCCTTTTATCCGAATAGAGAATTGTTTCGACTTGTATTCTAAAGCAGTATTTAAAAATAATACGAAAAAACACCCTCGATCATAAAGATCAAGAGTGTTTCTCAAATAAAATGTGATAGATTTTATAACTTTTCTAATATTTCCTTTGCTGATGATCTGTTTTTGTAATTAGGATCGTATTGTAAGAATTTAATAATTCCATTTTTCCCGATGATAAAAGTTGCTGGAACCGGCAGTGTTTGGCTTGGGTTTCCGTTAGCTTTGGTTAAATCCACACCGTATTCCTTGTATTTTTCTTGAAGATCTTTAGCAAGAATAAAGTTAACTCCGAATGATTCCATGATCGAATTATCCTTATCCCAAAGTATTGGGAAATCAGCTTTTGTTTTCTTGATGGTTTTATTAATATTTTCTGTTTTCTCCGGAGAAATTGCTATGATCTGTGCTCCAGCTTTTTTGAAATCTTCTAAATGATCTTGTAATTCACTAAGGTGTCGATTACAATATGGGCACCATTGACCTCGGTAGAACACAACAATCAACTCTTTTTCTTTAAGAATTTCGGAGCTACTAAACTTGTCACCATTTTGATCGTATGCAACAAAATTTGGAGCTTTCTGTCCAATTGTTAAAGTGCTTTCAGGTTTCTGAGCATAGGTATTAAGGCTGATTACAGCAAGAGTAATAAATAATAAACGCTTCATGTTTTGTGTGTTAAATTAAAAATGAAGTAGAAGACAAAAGTCTGTTAGGCAATTGGTTAATTAGCTTTGTGAAAATACGAAATAAAGACATGTAACTCTTAAATTGATATGGTTTAATTGTTAATACGGTGTTAAAGATCAAAAAAATATCCCTCACCGAATAGGCAAGGGATATCATATGAAGAATTTTTGATTGAGAGCTATGCTTTTTGAAGGCGTGTAATTTTGTAAGTTGTATTGACTCCAGCTTGGTGGAAAAGAACACCAACAGGGCACATCTTTAGAGTTTTCTGTAAACACGATTCAATTTTTTCATCGCTAGCCTCAGTTTCTACTCTTAGCTCAACCTCAATATCTGTAAACGTTGGAGCACCGTCTTTTTGAACTCCTACTGTGTCCACCTCAAGTGCAGTGAATTCAAATCTCATTTTTTTAGAAACGATATTGAAAATGGTATTTACACATCCCGAATAGCTCATAAGGCAAAGCTCAAATGCTGTTGGGCCAAGATTTTGTCCACCTTTTCCTTCTGGTAGGTCAATAATTGTTTCATGCCCTCTATTATCAGTAATTACTGCCGATGTTCCTTGTGTCCAGGTTGTTGTTGCTTTCATGTGTATGATTTGTTATTCGATTATTTATTAAAAACTAAAATTTGTTTAGCTTCTTTTATTGAATATTTACTTGCTAACTAATATTACAAAAGTATGTAAACATCCAAATATATGTAGTTGTATGGTGCTGTTTTTTAACATCTGCAAAGACAAGTACAATCGTACTTCATGTAAAGCTCATCTTATTGTGACTTTTCTAATTTTCGAGTGTCCGTTGTTATAGGATTGTGAAAATTTAATAAAACTAATTGCAGGTTGAATTTGAGTCAATCGAATAAAAAGTAGTTTCTACTGTTTTTATTTGGAAGTTTGGCTACACGTGGGATACGAAATAGTTTGTTTTTTTTGTTAGCCCTAGATTAAGCAAAATATTATTAAAATAAGATTAGAGCTCGTCTGAAGTTTCTTTCCTAGTTTGATTACTAGGTGAATATACAATCAGGCTTTTTCATCCTTATTTTATTTAATTCTTAATTGTTGAAATATAGTATTTTTTCAAGCAAACGTTTGCGATATTTCAAAATGAAAAGCTATATTGCACTCGCTTTAACAAAAAGGGCTCCCTCTTTGTTAAAAGTAAATTCTTATACTAACCGATAAGATTTCACTAACCGCTAATCCGCAAAGAATCCTACAGGCCACTGTAGGATTTTTTTCGCTTATAGAATATTCATTTCTAGTTTTATTCTATTGGTTTATTCGAGGAGTTAAAAATTGACATGCCTTTTCGGCTTAGGATTTTACTTGAATGACTAAGGGATTAGAGAATTATATCTCTAATCTGTTTTATAACACTTTTACTTGACAAAAAAATAAGCTAAAGTCCTTTGATATTTTTTGAAAGACTGCAACATTTGTACACTGAAAATCAGTTAAGATTTTGAAAGGGAATTGTCTATGTCTGGATTTTTATTTAGATTAATTTAGTCCTTGGATTCTCCTGTTTTTCATTTGGTTTATAACAAACAATTATAGTTTTGTTTGCTAATCTTACGAAGACTAACAAACGAATAATAACAACTAACGATATAAAATAATGACACCTAAGTTTAAAGCTCAAGCTGGAACTTTCGAATCAAGCGACATTATGGTTCTAATTGAACCCGTTGCTGAAGGGACTGGAAGACAGGTTGACATTTCCTCAACTGTAATGCTACAGTTCGAAAAGGATTTAAAAGAATGCATCAATCAAGTTTTAGATGTAATGGAAATTGAAAATGTGCACCTTATTGCAAAAGATAAAGGCGCATTAACACCAACCATTAAAGCGAGAGTTGAAACCGCAGTTAAACGTTCTTTAGGTATTCAGGAGGGTACATTGTAATGGCTAAGAAGAAAAGAAGATCAATGTTGTACATCCCGGGTAATAATCCGGCTATGATTCAACAAGCAGGTGTTTATGGCTGTGATGCTGTATTACTAGACTTGGAAGATGCTGTTGCATTAAACCAAAAAGATGCGGCTCGTATTTTGGTACGTAGCATGCTTGAAACTGTAAATTTTTACGATACTGAAGTTTGTGTTCGTGTAAATAACATGCAAACTCCATTTGGCCTTGCCGACTTGGAGGCGATTGTTCCTATGCAACCAGACAACATTCGTTTCCCTAAAACGGAATCGGTTCAGGATGTTAAAGATTTCATGAAAGAAGTTCGAAGAATCGAAAAAGAGCATGGAATCGAAAATCCTACGATGACCATTCACGTGATGATCGAGACGGCAAAAGGTGTAGCTAATGTTTACGATATTGCTGCTTGCGAGCCACGTGTAGATGCAATTACCATTGGAGGTCAGGATTTGACTGCTGATATGGGTATTGTGAAAACACCGGACGGAGCTGGTATCGATTATGCTCGTAAGAGAATTGTAATGGCAGGTAAGGCTAATAACTTAGATGTATTAGATACTGTTTTTGCTGATGTAAATGATGAGGAAGGTCTTAAAGAGGAGACTGAATACATCAAGAAATTAGGTTTTGCTGGTAAAGCATTGATTAATCCACGTCAGGTTGATCCTGTACATGAGGTATTCAATCCTAGCGAAAATGAAATTCGTAAGGCATACCGTGTGTATTCTGAGTTTTATAAGAATACAAAAGCGGGAATCGGTGTTTTTGCCATCGATGGTAAAATGATTGATGCGCCGGTTGTTCAGCGTGCTATCACCGTTTTAGAATTTGCTAATATCGATATTAAGGATATTGAAAAGAGTTTAGACTAATCAATTTACAAGCAATAAAATGAAAAACGCATTAGGAGTTGAAATTCCTGAATATATAGAAGGTTTAGGCGAATTGAAGCCTTACCAAGGTGTTTGGAAAAGTATCATCGAAGATGAGGTTCCATCTACCAACATTTCACGTACATTAAAAGCAAAGAAAGCACACACATCAAAATTTTGTGATAGTTTAGAAGAAGCTATCAAAAAGTGTAAGCCTTTTGATGGTATGACAGTAACTTGTCACCACCACCTTCGTGGAGGAGATGGTGTATTGATGCAAACTATTGAGATTTTAGATAATATGGGAATCAAGGACATTACCTTGGCTTCTTCTTCTCTAACTTCTGCTCACGATGGTTTGGTTCCTTATGTTGAAAAGGGAATGATTACAAAAATCTTTTCATCGGGAATTAGAGGTCGTCTTGGCGAGATCATTTCAATGGGAAAATTGAAGCATCCTGCCATTATTCACTCACACGGTGGTCGTGTTCGTGACTTTTTAACGGGTCGTATTAAGCCAGATTTGTCAGTGCTTGCTGCTTCAGCTGCTGATGAAGAAGGAAACTCAACAGGATCTCACGGACCATCTGCATTCGGTTCTATGGGGTATGCTGATATCGATGCTCGATACTCTAAAAATGTAATTGTCGTGACTGATAATATGGTTGAGTATCCATGTGTGCCAAGTACAGTTCGTCAGCATTTTGTTGATTATGTTGTGAAGGTAGATAGTATTGGTGATGCTTCTAAAATTGCATCAGGTACAACACGTATCACCTCTTCACCAATGGACTTACGTATTGCTCGTATTGCTGCAACAGTAATCGAACATTCAGGTTTGTTTAAGGATGGTATGTCATTTCAGGTTGGTGCCGGTGGTGCTTCTTTGGCTGTGGCTAAGTTCCTTCGTGAAGATATGAAGCGTAAGAGCATTCAAGGGTCATTCATGATTGGTGGTGTAACATCTTACGGTGTTGACATGCTTGAAGAAGGTTTGTTT
>Ga0209379_10000167_pt1 | contig 74854 bp, 65 predicted proteins | sample tdDd001_FD_187124 | JGI IMG/M metagenome (GOLD analysis project Ga0209379, IMG submission 187124) | Marine sediment microbial communities from the Atlantic coast under amendment with organic carbon and nitrate - tdDd00.1 (SPAdes)... | ecosystem: Environmental > Aquatic > Marine > Coastal >...
CCTGAGTGGTTCGTATACCTGCCGTATCGATAAATCGGAAGGTGATTCCTCCAAGGTTAATGGTATCCTCAATCACATCTCGGGTGGTTCCCTCAATATCAGAAACAATGGCTCTGTCTTCGTTTAAAAGGGCATTCAAAAGAGTCGATTTTCCAACATTTGTATTTCCAACAATGGCAACCGGAACTCCATTTTTAATCACATTCCCCAACTCGAAAGAGTTCACCAATTTCTCTATTAAGGATTTGATTTCGTTCACCAAATTGTTCAATTGGGTACGATCGGCAAATTCTACATCTTCCTCACCAAAATCCAATTCCAATTCAACCAAAGAGATAAAATTTAGCAATCGCCCACGCAGATTGGCAATTTCGCTGGAGAATCCACCTCTCATTTGTTGCAAGGCTACCTTATGTGCAGCTGCAGAGTTAGAGGCAATCAAATCGGCCACAGCCTCAGCTTGCGATAGGTCCATTTTACCATTTAAGAAAGCTCTTTGAGTAAATTCTCCAGGATTTGCAGTACGAGCACCATTCTTAATCAAGACCTGCAAAATTCGATGCTGAATAAAGGGCGCACCATGACAGGCAATCTCTATACTGTTTTCTCCAGTGTAGGAGTGAGGCGCTTTAAATAAGCTAACCAACACTTCATCAATAATTTCATCACCATCCTGAATGGTACCAAAATGAACCGTATTTGCTTTTTGCTCATTCAGACTTTTTGTTTTAACAGGATGAAACACCTTTTCACAAATGGAGATAGCATTTTCTCCTGAGAGGCGCACAATTGCAATAGCCCCATTACCAGGAGCAGTTGAGATTGCACATATAGTAGATTGATCAATCATAAACAATGTGATATTAATAAGAAGCAGAGGATAGATCCTTCTTCCGAATTTGAATCTACAAAGATAAGCGAGTTTTGTGAATTAGAAATGAAGAATGATAAATTAATAATTCCAATACTTTTCTCCTTTGAACTTTCTCCTTTGAACTTTCTCCTTTGACCTTTCTCTTTTCTCCCTTTTTCTTTAACCTTTCTCCTTTTTACTTTCTCCTTTCTCCTTTCTCCTTATCCCTTTCTCCCTTGAACTTTCCCCTTTTACTTTTTCTTGAATTTGAGATTTGGTGTTTGAAATCTTGAAAAGCAAGATCTAACAGCTCATTATTATTCAACTTTCTTTATCCTTAAAGCTTTTGCCTTTTTCCTTTTACACTTTCTCCTTTGAACTTTACACTTTCTCCTTATCCCTTTCTCCTTTGAACTTTTCATTTTTTTCCAGAAGCTTATTACTTGAAGCTTGCCACTTGCCACTTGCCACTTGGAGCTTGTTACTTGTTACTTGCCACTTGAAACTTGAAACTTGAAGCTTGTTACTTGAAGCTTGCCACTTGGAGCTTGCCACTTGGAGCTTGCCACTTGCCACTTGTCTTTGATACAAAAATCCCCACATCTTGGTATTGCCTCTCGAATAGAATACAATTAGTTTTGTGTAATCATTCTAAATAAGTTAAGAATATGATTTACAATAGAACCTCAAATGGCTCCTTGTTTCGTTGCGATTCCTGCCAGTCCATTCATATGGAATTCAACAATATGAACATCAACTTTACGACAGAAGAGAAATACCTTCAGTTTGCCGATTACATCCATGAGATAAGTATTGATGCAGCACTACAGCAAAATGCTCATTCACCATATCAACGAAAGATTGTGATTCCCATTGGAGGTGGCGGATGCAACTTCATGCTTCATCCAGGCGAATTGGAGGATTTAAAGCGTCTATGCATTTCCAATTTGAATAAGAGCATTGTTTCGCTTGGTGAATTAAAAATTGACTACAGCCTGAATTAGTGCATTGACCTTTTATTTTCTATGGGATTTCCTGTCTATTTTTCTAATTTTGTCCGTTCAGTAAAGATTTAGAATAAGATGAAAAATATAAGTGGACGTTGGTCGTTTAACGAAGATTTTGGTTTCGGCAAAGATGTAGGATTTGCAGAATTTACTCAAAAAGAGGATCAGTTGAGTGGAGTTGTTGTTTATACCGAAAGAATAGAGGGAGAAACGCCATTCAGAGTAGAACAACATGTAGAAGGAACTTTCGACGGTAGTAATTTTAGCGTTACAGGTACTAAAGTTGAGCTTTTAGACTGTGAAAAGGTCTTTGAATACAACCTGGATACCTGGGAAGGAATCTTAAATGCTAAAAATCAGATTGTAGGGCACAGTCACGACGATCACGATTGTTTTGGCGTGTTTGTAATGGAGCCAATTGAGCTTCAGTCGGAGAATAAATAAAGAAAAAAAGTTTACTAAAATTTAAAGTAGATTTCGCATTGCTAATCAGTCAATTGTTGTTGAAAGTGCTATAAATAGCGACATTCAGACATTATTTTAATGCCAAAACATTTGGAGGCAATGGAAAAATGTATCATATTTGCACCGCAATCAACGCAACGCGGATGTGGCGTAATTGGTAGCCGCGCTAGACTTAGGATCTAGTGCCTTCGGGCGTGGGGGTTCGAGTCCCTTCATCCGCACTCGAGCAAAAAAGGATCAACAAAAGTTGATCCTTTTTTTTGTGCACTACAGTTCACTGTAAATTCTAAAGCTAAAATCTTTTGCCTTTAATCTTACTTTTTTCAAATGAAATGGAGTATTTTTTTTACTAAATGGGTTCTCCCTTTTTAGGGGAGATGCCGACAGGCAGAGGGGTGAATTAAAGCTCTGTTAAGTGTAATTGAGGGATTAGATTATTCTCAATTTACAGCAAAAAAAAAGAGCCCTTAGGGCTCAGATATTTTATATAGTTGTAAATGTAGAGTCGTACAATCAGCTCATTAAATTGAAAATAGCCAAGGCAAAAAGGTAGAATCGTAAGAAACGAAACAAACCAAACATCAGATATCTTTTAAAGCTAAAATGGATCATTCCTGAGGCGATACTCACCATAGAAAAAGGAATGGGAAGCAATGCACCAATAACAATTAAAAATCCGCCCCATTTTTTTATATGAGCAATATGCTTCTTCATTTTTCCCTCTAATGCCTCTTGCAGGAAGGGAATCTTAACAATGGTTTTGCCAATAAAGTAGGAAACACACCCACCCAAATAGGAAAGCAGCGCTAAAAACGACAAGTGTACCATCGGATTGGGTAATGTTTTTACCCATGCAATGAACAATTCAGGCGGAATCAAGCCCAATATCGATTCGGAAACAAAAAAGAGCGAAAAGACACCAAATCGAGAATAATCTTTTGTTTTCTCGGTGAATAAGCTATCTAAATCCAATACAAAATGATCCAGTAACAAAAGTGCACCAATGATAACCGCAAAGGGAAAAATCACTTTTTTAAGACTTTCGATGATAAACTGGTAAAATCCGGTATAGGAATAATACTGATGAAGTAGCAAGACACGTGGCTTGCGATTTTTACGCTCAAATTGTGTTTTCATATAAGACTTGAATAAGGCAGTAACTGCCACTTTATGATATGTACATACCAATTTAGAATAGCATTTTGCTATTGATCATTAAAAATTTGATTGCGGGGATTAGATTCGATTAGGAATCAATAGTGTAGGTAATATACTTTACTTTAAGCCTTTGGGGGAGGCGAGTCAATATCTTCAGAAGAATTGTCAATGCCCAGTATTCTATTGAGAATACCATATTTGTTGTTCAGAATCATCAATTTGGAAAGTATGCTCGACATGTCTAACTCCTCAGCTTCTTCCTTATCTGTTTCATCCGAAACATCCGAATTTTCGTTATTTGTATCAATGAGTCCAATGCACGATTTTCCATCCACACGCATAAAATTCTGTATCACCGGGAGCGATAACAGAAATACAGATAGAAGGAGTAGTAATAAAGACTTTTTCATTGATTTTTTTCTTCGTTACACAAATGTATCAAAAAATTCCACTTAACAATAGGTCGAACTCTTATTTAGACAGGAAAGTTAGTGGAAATAGGGTTTTCCCCCATACGATATAGGTTGATTCCTGTTTCGCTTGATTGCTGCAGCTCATACTTTTGTAAATAAAAATTGAGACATGCAGAAACTGGAAAAAAATAATTCAAACAATCGCATTTTAATTCTTGCAGATTTCTCGGAAGGTGGTTGGACTGCAGCCAGATTTGCAATGGAACATCTGTATCAGCCGGGAAGTATAATTTATATTCTTCAAACCTGGCAGAAACCATCTTATGGTAGCTCAATGGTGCGCGATCTGACATCCATTTTACAGAACATTACCAATAGCGAGTTAAAAGCACTGAAAAGAAAGATGTTGAGTATCTATCCGGATCTTGAGAAGGACATTCATTTGCTTTCGGTTGAAGGTGAATTGAGTCAGTTTTTCGAAAGTGATGCCTACTTGAATCACCAATGGCAATTGGTTATGAGTACGAAATACAAAAATGGAGAAACCAGCAAGAATCCACGCTTTACCGAGATAATCGATCAAGTGAATCAGCCACTTTATCTGTTAAATGATATCGATTATGTGGACAATATCCCAAATGTATTTTTAATGACCAGTAATAAGATGGTAAGTTCAGAGGTACTAAATGTTTTGCAGCAAATAAATGCAAAGCAATATTCCAACATTCAGGTTTGCCTCGAAGATGATTCAATATCTCAGCTAACGAAAGAGAAGCAAATAAAATTGGTGTCGAATGTCTGTACCAACAGTAAGTTACGTTTCTCAAAACTATGTAGTGATAATGGTTTAAACCAGATAAGGGAATACGAACGAAAGAGAATTCCAAATCTGATGATATTTGATAAAAACCGCAACAGGAAAATCCAGAACAAGCTTAAAAACTATTTAGATCGTTGGTTGGTGAAAAGCAAGGGGATTAGTATCGGAACTTATTAATTGAAAGAGCATGAGAGCAGGAAATATCTATAAAATAGTAGTGCCTATAAGTTTGAAAGGAGATAGTGAGCAAGCATTAAAACAAGCTCTGTTTTTATGCAAAAAGACGAAATCGACACTTACTCTTTTACATGTTGTGCCATCGGATAAAAGCATATTGCGCGTAATGCGTTCCAACATAAATAAAAGATTACAAGCTAGGGGAATGGTTCGTTTAATACGCTTTGCCAAATTATTCTTTGAGGGTAAAATCCCGAATAACATTCATTTAAAAGTAGAGATTGGGAATCATGTAGAATCGATTATTGATTTTGCCAATTCTGAGAGGTTTGATTTATTGGTTCTTAATTCGGGTAAGAGGATTCATAATTTATCATCAAGATTAAAAAGGCAAAGCGTAGAACGAATTGTTCGGGAGACCATATGTCCCGTAATATCGGTAAACGATAGATGGACGAATAGGGGCGTCAGGGACATTTTGGTTCCCATTGATATCACCAGAAAATCGAAAGACTTAATCGAATGGTGCATTTTTATGGGACAAACTTTTAATGCCAGAATTGAATTACTAGCAGCTCTTACGGTTAAAATTGAACTGAAGAGAAGTTTGGCTTACCGTAAGACACAGATCATGAAAAACTGGATTGAAAGAGATGGAGTGAGCTGTAAGGTAGAAATTGTGGAGAGAGAAATGAGCAGCAGAATAGACACCACCCTGGAGGAATTGAAGTATCGCAAGGCGGATCTGATCCTTATAAAAGGGCATAGGGATTTAATATTTAGCGATACTGAAGGAGAAAGAATGATGTCGGAAATCATAAGATCTTCAAAAGTACCCGTTATGAGTTTGGGGATAGAATTCGAAGAGTTTTTTACAGATATTATTGGCGCGAACTCACAAAAGAAAAACGACAGAATTCCATTTTATATGTACGAGAAAAAGGAATACAACAACAATCACTGATAATAAGAGTCAAGTAAGAAAATCAGTACAGATAATTGAATATTGGGGAATACGCAATTTGATTTTCTTAAGGAAAGCTTCCAGATTAGAATAATATAATGCAAACATAGTTAGACGAAGGAAGCTTTCCATTTTGACTTTTAATGAAAAACATATTAAATGTGCAGTTTAATATGGAAAGTGGGTTTATTTAGTATTCGATTTATTTTCTAAAAGGAGGCAAAAGTCGGAAAAGAGATGAATAATATTTATAAATTTGTTAATCATCCAATGCAAACCTGTTTATGAGTATCAAAAGAAACATTCGTATCAAACAAAAAATTGCAGGCATACTAATCATCTTTAGTTTGTTCTCTTTTGGTGGCATTCTTTACACGTTCAGTAGCAGTGCAAAGCTCGACAAATCCCATGTAAAATTGGTCGAGAACTCAGAGAAAATAGAAATAGAAGTCTTCAATGTCAGAATTTATTTGAATGATAAGTTTGAGGTTGATGGTGAAAATAATAGCGACTTGCGAAATTCAGGATTGGATAATGCAAATGCTTATATCCAGGAAATCGAGAAAATGATTTCTGAATCGAGAACCTACCATTCCGAAGGAGAAAAGAATCTTTTAGACAATTTGCTCATCCTTAAGGGTGATATCGAAAGAATTCGAAAATCGATAGATGAATCGGATTCACATATTCCTTACTTCGATGAATTCACTTCAGAATTCTCCGTTTACGAAAAGTCATTGCATCAATACATTAACGAAACCAATTATCGACTAAAAAGAGAAATCTTTATACTCTTGTTTGGGATTTTTATAATTCTTTTGGTGAGTCTTGCCTTAATAATTCGTTTGATGAACTCCCTAATTAGAATCAACAGACAACTGGTTCGCAATACCATGAAAGTGGAGCAGGGAGAACGAAAGCGAATTGCAATGGATTTGCATGATGGATTGGGAGCACTTTTGTCGAGCATTGGAATGTACAGTAAAATTCTGGAGAAGGAGTTTAAAGCGAATGAAATAGTTGCCGGAAGATTGAATCAGATTACACAACTATCCAAACAGGCACTAGATACGGTGGGAGAGGTCATCAACAATTTAAACCCATCGGTTTTGAATCGCTACAATCTGGTTGAATCCCTCGATCGACTTTGCGACAAGATAAACAATGCCGGTAAATTAAATTTAGTATTAGGGACTGCCAACCTAACAGGACAGCCTCAAAAGAGTACCGAAGTTATCCTGTATCGTATTTGCAATGAGCTTATTAATAATACTCTAAAACATGCCTTAGCCACTGAAGCGACACTTCAATTATCCGGACAGAAATCCATCTGCCTAAGGTATACCGATAATGGAAAAGGTTTCGATCAAAGCAATGTTTCAAGTGGCACTGGTCTTAAGAATATAACAGATAGAATAGATTCAATTGGAGGATTATATTGCATTAAAAGTTCACCTGGTAATGGATTTTCAATTGAAATTCAAGTAGAAATTAGCAAAGTAAAATAAGTCATATGGAAGCGATTAAGGTAATATTGGTTGATGACCATAAAATTTTTAGAGACGGGTTTCGCCTTCTGCTGCAGAGCTTTTCGTATGTGGAGGTTATAGGAGAAGCATCAAATGGTAGTGAGTTACTAAGCATGTTGGACTCTCATTCTCCGGATATCATATTTATGGATATTAACATGCCTCATGTAGATGGAGTAGAGGCGAGTCAGCAAGCGCTTGAGCGTTTCCCGGATTTAAAAATAATAGCCCTAACCACTTTCCTTGATGATGATTATTTAGAGCAAATGCTCATGGCTGGGGTAGAAGGGTATATGCTTAAAAGTGCAGAAATTGAGGAGTTTGAGAAAGCCATCTTAAAGGTTAATGCAGGAGGAAACTATTTCTCCGATGAAATTGTAGCTCTCTTATCTGATAAATTAAATACTTTACGAAAACGTAAGAAGCAACAATCCGAATTGCCTAAATTTACGGATAGAGAGTCTGAAGTATTGGCACTGATATGCAAAGGTTTTGGGAACAAGCAGATTGCAGAAAACACATTTTTAAGCCCTAAAACCATAGAAAAACACAAAAGTAGTTTATTTCAAAAAACAGGAACTTACAATACGGTTAACTTGGTGATTTACGCCTTTAAACACAGATTAATTAAAGACTAAAATTCTAATTCCGAAGTAGGGATTTCCCCATTGTTTAGCCGTATTGCTTCCGGTATTTTCGTATTTCATTTTAAAGCTCTGTTTGCTTGAATGAAGATAGAAAAGAAGAGAGGTAGATATGATTAGATTTATTAAAAAGAAGAGATTATTTGACAGGATAAAAGATCCTTTGGTAGAGTTCGTGCGTTTAGAGGCATTCGGTGGAATTGTTCTTATGTTCTTTACCATTTTAGCCATTGCCTTGGCGAATTCAGAATTTGGTGATTCATTTTTAGCATACTGGAAAGGCTATTTCGGTTTTCATTTTGGAGACTGGGAATTGTCTAAAACTTTGTCGCATTGGATCAATGACGGTCTAATGGCTATTTTCTTCTTTGTAGTCGGCTTGGAAATTAAGCGAGAGCTATTAACAGGAGGGTTGTCAAGCATGAGAAAGGCAAGTTTGCCCATATTTGCTGCAATTGGAGGAATGCTTGTTCCTGCATTAATCTATTTGATATTCAATCAGCAGGGAAACGGTACTCATGGTTGGGGAATACCTATGGCTACCGATATTGCATTTGCTTTGGGTATCTTAATGCTATTGGGAAAACGAATTCCACTGGCACTTAAACTTTTGCTTACTTCTATTGCAATTGTTGATGATATAGGTGCGGTGCTGGTTATTGCCTTATATTATACAAGTGAAATAGATTGGCTGTATTTGCTATATGGTGGGGGTATATATGTTGTTTTGTGGTGCTTGAATTTAATGAAAGTCCGAAATATTCCGGTTTTTCTTATTCTAGGTTTATTCCTGTGGTATGCTATGTTGAAATCAGGTGTACACGCTACCTTAGCAGGAATCTTATTAGCTTTTACCATTCCGGCAAGAGCCAGTCGTAATGTATTTGAATTTATTCGATCAAATACGGTATTGTTAACACAATTGGGAGGAGAGAATTCCAATAATATTATAAAGTTTGAAGAAAAGCATGTTCAGTCTTCTGTAAATGCGATAGAGGAGAATTGCAATCAGGTAATTTCACCCTTGCATAGATTAGAGCATTTGTTTCATCCATGGGTAGCTTATTTAATTGTTCCTTTGTTTGCTTTTGCCAATGCAGGTGTAATTGTTGATGCCAAGTTAATAAGTGATATCGCAGAACCTGTTTCATTAGGTATTATTTTTGGATTATTTATAGGTAAACCATTGGGAATCTTTTTATTTTCATATGTAGGAGTTAAATTAAAATTAGCTCAAATTCCTTCTGAAGTTTGTTGGTCGCAAATACTTGGAATAGGTTTCTTAGGAGGTATTGGTTTTACCATGTCTTTCTTTGTATCACAACTGGCATTTACCAATGAAGAAATACTTAGTTTGGCAAAATTCGCAGTTCTTATTGCCTCACTTGTATCGGGGGTAATAGGCTTTTTAATACTAAAATTATTTTGTCGCAAATGAGCGAATAATTTTTCATAGATCAGTATTAGTTTTTTTGAATAGCCGAAACACTGTTTCGGCTATTTTTATTTGAGAAATATTAAATTTTATTTCACTTGTTAAATCAGTTGTTTATCAGTTGGTTTTGTTCTGTAATGCCTGTTTTTATTGATGTTTGTGAAATTTATTTTATCAAAATATTTTGGAGGAATGGAAATAATCCCCATATTTGCACCGCAATCAACGCAACGCGGATGTGGCGTAATTGGTAGCCGCGCTAGACTTAGGATCTAGTGCCTTAGGGCGTGGGGGTTCGAGTCCCTTCATCCGCACAAAAAGGATCAACATTTGTTGATCCTTTTTTATTTGCTTCTCTGTCCAAACAAATAGGTCGTCGGTACAATTTATTTTGAATTTAGTGCAAGTCTTCTCAACTTAGCTCATCTGAAATTTAAAATTGAATCATGCGAAAATTAGTATTCCTTCTTACATTATGTATTTCCTTAAGTGGATTTTCTCAAATGCCACAAGTTTCAAGTGGATCTATCATCAGATTTGAACAGTTTGAATCGAAGTATGTAGAAAATAGGAATGTGGATGTCTGGTTACCAGAATCTTATTCAAAAGATAAAAAATATGCTGTTTTATACATGCATGATGGACAAATGTTATTTGATGCCAATACCACATGGAACAAGCAGGAATGGATGGTAGATGAAGTGATTTCAGGCTTAATTAAGGATGGTAAAATAAAGGAATGCATAGTAGTAGCACCATGGAATGCGGGTCAATATCGTCACAGCGATTATTTTCCTGAGAAGGCAGCGAATTTCCTTCCTGATGAACTCAAAACTCAACTTAAAAAGGGTTTGATGGGGGATTTTAGGGCAGATGAGTATTTACTGTTTTTAACCGAAGAACTCAAACCCTTTATTGATGACAACTATTCAACATTATCAGATCAAAACAACACTTATATTGCAGGTTCTAGTATGGGTGGTTTGATTTCCATATATGCCATTTGTGAATATCCAAATGTATTTTCAGGAGCAGCTTGTATATCCACCCATTGGCCAGGAGATACAAAAATTACTAATGATTCAATTCCGGAAGCATTTTATTCATATTTAAACGAGAATATTCCAAATCCAAAAGATCATCGAATCTATTTCGATTATGGAACCGAAACCCTCGATAGTTTGTATAAACCTCTTCAATTAAAGGTCGATGCAATAATGAAAAAGAATGGATTTGACAAGTCGAATTGGATAACCAAAGAATTCGAAGGTGAAAATCATTCTGAAGCTTCCTGGAGTAAGAGATTACACATTCCAATCACATTCTTACTGAATAAATAGATTAGCTTGTAGTAACAGGAAGTAAGATTTAATTAGAGGCATTATCAATGCTTGTGTCTTCAGCAGAATTCTTTGTATCTTAAATGATAAGAATTTAAAAGTTGTTCAAATGAATGATACTCAAACTCTGGATGAAATTTTAAATATTGAGCACCCAATTTTGGTAGCTCCAATGTTTTTGATATCTAATACAGAGATGGTGATTGCAGCATTAAATTCTGGTTGTACAGCCGCATTTCCTGCACTAAATTATAGAACGGATAAAGAGTTGCGAAATGCGATTAATGACATTAAAAATGCCTCAGATAAAGCATTTGGAGTGAATCTAATAGTAAATAGAAGCAATCCCAAGTACAAATCACAACTGAGAACTTTACTAGAACTGAATGTTGATTATATAATTACTTCACTGGGAAGTCCCAAAGAAGTGATCGATTTATGCCAACCACTCGGAATTAAAGTGTTTTGTGATGTAACAGACTTAAGATATGCAAAAAAGGTCGAAGAATTGGGAGCGAATGCTTTAATTGCAGTTAATTCAGGCGCAGGTGGACATTGCGGGCAGTTAAGTGCTAGTGAATTAATTAAGCAATTAAAGGAAAATACAAAATTGCCGATAATTTCAGCTGGCAGAATCAGCAACTCGAAAGAAATTAGAGAAGTAATGGACTGGGGAGCTGCTGGAGTCTCGGTAGGAACCATTTTTATAGCATGTAAAGAATCGAGGATTGCAAAGGAATACAAAGCTGCCATGATTCAATATGGTAGCAAGGACATTGTTAAAACCAGCAAATTAACCGGAAGTCCATTAACAGTAATAAATACGCCATACGTTCAGAAAATTGGTACAAAGATGACCCTTTTAGAATGGCTGGTAAATAATAGTAGTTTATTTAAAAGATATGCGAAAATGATATTAGCCTGGAAAGGGATGAATAAAGTAAAAAAAGCTGCTTTTAAGGCTGGATATCAGAATGTATGGTGTGCAGGACCAAGCATTGAATCCGTTCATCAAATTCGATCTACCTCTGAAATAATAAATGATTTGATTCGCCAGTAATTACCGGATAGCAATTTCAAACCCTTCGCTATTCATCCAATTTTGTTCCAATGCAGTATCTGCAATTTTTTGTAGACGTGAGTCAAACTCGTTTCTGATACCATTTTCATGGATATAAGTTATAGCCTCATTAAAAGATTTAAGCATGCTCTTGTAAAAAGCTTCTTGCTTTACATATTTTTCCGAAGAGTAGGTTTGGGCTATTTCAATATGATAAAGCATTACTTCGGCAATTAAGGAAGCTTCCACACCCAATCTTTTAAAGTGACGAATGTAATTTTGAGCTACAGATCTACGCATTTTTGCCTTTCTGCGATTAACCGGAAAGTACTCTTTAGAAATTTTAAATTTACATTCCTCCATCAACTTATTCTCATTTGGATTAAATGCAAAATCATAAAACTCCTTTACATCTTTAAAACGTGCATACAAATCGACAATTTGTTCTTGAAGTTGTCTTTTATTTAATTCCTGTAGGTATAATTTAAGATCTCTTTTGCTCATAAGTAGTGAATTATTTTACAAAGTTAAAACACAAAATTGATTTAACCTTGATATAGATTATAAGTTATGCAATAATATGGACTAACCAGTTGTATGAGTTGAGTTTTATCTTTAATTCAAAAAAGCATGGGGTATTGTATGTAATTCGTTTGAAATCAACTATTTGTTTAATTTTAATTAACGGGAATAGCACTCTTACAACTGCCTATGTAATCAATATGAATGTTTGTCATTAATTTTAGTCGTTATGTGTAAATTACATAAGAATTGAGCAAATAGTTCATTAGCTTTAATTGTGTAAAAAAATATGACTCACAAATAAGTTATGTTTTTAATTATACGGAAACCCAAATACTCTCTTATTAGCGGATATACTTCCGTTTATGCCTGGATATTAATAATTAATACATTCCCAATATCGTGAAACTAAATATTGGTTCAAAAAGAAATCAGAAAAAGATATTTACTAACATTAGTTTGTATGATATGCTTTTTGATTTGAATTTTGTAGTTAGCCAAATTTTGGTTCTAAGTTTCTGTCAAATTCTTCTAGATAGAAGCGTAAAATTCGATATGAAAATTCAATTAGAATAAAAACTTTATGTAATTAAGATAAAGAATTAGGTGAAACCGAACAACCACAATTATCCAATAATATTCTTTATCAAAATATTCACTTTTACCTAAAATTTCAATTATGAAAAAAATCATGTTTATGTTTTTAGCTGTGGTATTAACCGCAGGTATAACTTTAGCTCAGCAAAATAATTCGAATGTGGAGCAAAGTGGAACTCAAAACGATGCTGCAGTTGAGCAAGTTGGCTTATGGAATATGAGTGATGTAGAACAGATTGGAGATGACAATACTGCTGAAGTTACTCAAAATGGTATCCTCAATTACTCAGAAATCTTCCAATTAGGAGTTGGAAATATTGCAGTTGTAAATCAGGATATCTCTAATACATCCTATGTTACACAATTTTTTACTTTTGATAATATTGCAATGGTTGATCAGTTGGGATTGAACTACTCAGAAATCAATCAGGTCTTTGGAGAAGACAATATTGCTATGGTTACTCAGGAAGGAATGAACTACTCTTTAATCAATCAATTTTTCAGTATTTGGGTTGAGGCATATGTGGAGCAGTACGGTTATTTCAATGAGTCATATGTAAATCAAATGAGTGTTTGGGATATTGCAAATGTTCTACAAGTTGGAAATTGGAATCAGGCTTACGTTGAGCAAACCAATAATTTTTGGTCAGAGGCTTTAATCAACCAGTTTGGAGATGACAACTGGGCAAAAGTTGATCAAATGGGCGGTATGGTTGATTTTGGTGGTATTCTTCAGTTTGGCGAATACAATGCAGCAAGAATCAAGCAGTATTACGGTTACGCGAACTGGGCTGGAGTTATTCAGGATGGATACTGGAATTTGGCTGACGTTTATCAAGGTGGTGGATCATTCAATAGCTCTTTTGTTGAGCAAACAGGATATGACAACTGGGCTTTCACAACTCAAATGTATGGTGAAGGTAATGATATCGAAATTGAGCAGTACTATGATGTAAATACTGCATATGCAACACAGTATGGTGGAGAAGCAAATTCAGCTTACATAGGACAATTAGGTCTTTGGAATTGGGCAAAAACTTACCAGGAAGATGGTAATGACAATTATGCAGGTATTGCACAAACTGGAGTTGCAAATGAAGCACTTATCAGACAATTTAGAGGTGATAACAACTGGGCAGGTTTAGTTCAGGTTGGTGATTTTAATATCGCTGAAGCACTTCAGGTTGATGGAATGTATAATGAAGCTTACTCAAAGCAAGACGGTAATAATAATGCAGTTGGTATGGTTCAGATAGATGGCGCGAGCAATTGGACAACTGTTTATCAAACTGGAGATGACAATTGGTCGTATTCAGAGCAAATTGATGGAAGAGAAAATGAAATTTTTGTAAATCAAAATGGTGTTGGAAATATAGCTGAAACGTACCAGTTTGGTGGTGGCGGAACTTTAGCTTTAGTTGACCAATATGGTGAAGGTAATTACTCAGGTATTCAGCAAGAAAATGTTGTTGCATCAGTAGCCGACGTTTTACAAGATGGTAATTTTAACGAATCTGTTGTTTTACAGTTTGATGGTGAATACAATACAGCAACAGTAACTCAGTATGGAGATTACAATTATTCAGGAATACTTCAGGATGGTTCAAACAATACAGCAACAGTTTATCAGGAAGGATTAATGGAAAGTAGTTTGGTTCTTCAGTATGGTAATGGTAATACTGCAACAGTAACTCAATCTGATGCACCAATTATTCCATAATATAACTAATAAAGAAAAATAGAATGTTACATTCTTATTTTCTGCAAATTTTCAAGGATTTCGATATTTGTGTGGTTGTAAATTTCGAAATTGAATTTTGGTTTTAAATAGTGATAAGGAACGCTTAAGAGCGTTCCTTATTTTTTTGAATCGATAAGGTATAATGTCGAGTTAATTATCGATTCTTACACTTAACTGCCTATGTTTAGTGTTGACTTATTGTCGGGAATTATTTTTCAAGAAATTGATGGATGGAAAGAGCTGTTTTTCTTCCGCTATCTATCGCTCTAACAACCAAACTTGCTCCCGATGTTGCATCACCTGAACAGAATATTTTGGCGTTAGAAGTTTGTCCATTATTATTTGTTTTGATATTTCCTTTAGGATCTAAATCTAATCCCAATTCTTTTACCAAACCTTCATGAACTGGATGAACAAATCCCATTGCAAGTAGTACCAAATCAGCTTCAATTATTTCTTCAGAACCTGGTATTTCTGTCATTTTAAATTGTCCATTTTTATCTCTTGACCATTCAATTTGACAAACTACCAGACCTTTTAATTCTCCGTTTTCTCCTTTAAACTCTTTAGAGCTGATAGCCCATCTTCTTTTACATCCTTCTAAATGAGAACTTGAAGTTCTTAATGTATCAGGCCAATATGGCCAAGGATTGTTTTCTTTTCTCTCTTCAGGAGGTTTTGGTAAAAGTTCAATTTGTAGAACAGATTTGGCCTTCTGTCGTATAGATGTTCCAACGCAGTCGGAGCCAGTATCGCCTCCACCAATTACAACCATATTTTTTCCTTTTGCTGAGATTCTTTCCTCTTTAGAAAATTCATCGCCACGTACTACCTTATTTTGTTGTTTTAGGAAATCCATTGCAAAGTGTACACCTTCCAATTCACGTCCTTTAATTTGTAAATCACGTGGTTTCATGGCACCTATGGCTAAACAAATTGCGTCGTACTCTTTTTCTAAATCAGCAAATGAAACTTCAACTCCAACGTCTTGATTGGTTTTGAACACAATACCTTCTTCAATAAAGATTTCCAATCGACGATCAATCACATGTTTGTCTAGCTTAAAATCAGGAATACCATATCGAAGTAATCCTCCAATTGCATCATCTTTTTCGTAAACAGTTACAGAGTGACCCGCTTTATTTAAAAGGTCAGCGACCGATAATCCGGCAGGACCCGAACCGATTACAGCAATTTTTTTGCCAGTTCTCTTTTTAGGAGCCTGCGCTTTAATGTAGCCATATTCGAATGCCTTTTCAATAATAGAAGCTTCGTTTTCCCGAATAGTTACCGGGGCGTTATGCAATGCCAGTACACAAGATTTCTCACAAGGTGCTGGACATACTCTACCAGTAAACTCGGGAAAACTGTTTGTTGAATGCAATATTGAGCTAGCTTCCTCCCAATTTTCGCGATATACAGCATCCTGCCATTCTGGAATTTTACTCGAAGTAGGACAAGCCCAATGGCAAAATGGTATTCCACAATCCATACATCTTGATGCCTGATCAATTCTATCTTCGAGGTTAAGTGTTTGTTCAACCTCTCCAAAATCTCCAATTCTATCTCGTACCGGACGGTATCCGGCTTCTTTTCTTTTTATCTCTAAAAAACCTTTCGGATTTCCCATAATTGTTCAATTTACAGTTGTCAGTCAACAATTATCAATTAGCAAAATATCATTGCTAACCGATAATTGGGAACTGTTTATTGATTTATTCGTGTACCTGTGTTTGAGCCTGCGCCTTCTTCAATTTGCGATGAATTTTTCTCAGCTTCTTCTCTTCAAGTACCTTCTTGTATTCATAAGGAATAACCTTCACAAAATGTGGCAAATATTCTTCCCAATGGGTTAGTATTTTAGAAGCTACACTGCTTTGAGTTAACATCAGATGTTGATGAATCATTTCCTGTAGTTCGTGGATATCTTCTAGATTCCCAACAGGTTCAAGTGCAACAAGGCTCTGATTGCAGAAATAATCCAATCGTCCTTCCATATTTAGCACATAGGCGATACCTCCACTCATACCAGCGGCAAAGTTTCTTCCGGTAGATCCTAGAATTACTACTCGACCTCCAGTCATGTATTCGCAACCATGGTCACCAACACCTTCCACTACAGCTTTAGCACCGGAGTTTCTTACGCAGAATCTTTCTCCTGCCATTCCTCTGAAGTATACCTCTCCACTAGTTGCACCATATAGGGCAGTATTACCAATTATGATTTGATGTTCAGGTTTAAACTTGCTCTTAACAGGAGGATTTACAATGATTTTTCCACCTGATAATCCTTTACCGATATAATCATTAGAGTCACCTTCTAATTTGAATGTAATTCCTTTTTCGAGGAAGGCTCCAAAACTTTGACCTGCAGATCCTCTAAATCTGCAATGTATGGTATCTTCATCGAGTACTCGTTTAGGTTTTAATGCAGCTACTTTTCCCGATAACATAGCACCAGTGGTTCGATCTGTATTGGTGATTTTTTTATCAATCCAAACTTTTTCGCCATCATGAAGTGCTTTTTCTGCCTGTTTTATTAAATCATGATCTAAAACTTCTCCAATTGATTTGATTGTAGCATTAACTCCATTTAGTTCATGACCATCTGTTTCAGGTAAATGGAATAAATTCTGAACGTCAATTGTTTCAGCTTTCCATTTCTTGATATCTCTTCTTTTTACCAGTAGATCAGATCGCCCAACCAAATCGTCAAACTTACGAATTCCCAGTTCTGCCATAATTTCACGACAATCTTCTGCAAGGAAAGTAAAGAAGTTAACCAGCCATTCCGAGCGCCCCAAGAATTTCTCTCTCAATTCCTTATTTTGAGTAGCAATCCCAACAGGACAGGTATTTAAGTGACATTTACGCATCATCACACAACCTAATACAACTAATGCACTCGTCGCAAATCCGAACTCTTCAGCACCAAGCAATGCCATCGAAACAATATCTCGACCGGTTTTTAACTGTCCATCGGTTTGAAGTTTAATTCTACCTCTTAAATCGTTTAAGACAAGAGTCTGTTGGGCTTCAGCCAATCCAAGCTCCACAGGTAAACCTGTATTTTTAATAGAGCTTAAAGGACTTGCTCCAGTTCCACCTTCAGCACCACTAATTACAATTAAATCAGCATTAGCTTTGGCTACACCTGCAGCTACAGTTCCGACACCATTTTCCGATACTAACTTCACACTCACACAAGCTGTTGGATTTACATTTTTTAAATCGTAAATCAACTGTGCCAAATCCTCAATAGAGTAAATATCATGATGTGGAGGAGGGGAAATCAGCGTAATTCCAGGAGTTGAGTTTCTCAACTTGGCAATAATCTTATCTACCTTAAATCCCGGCAACTGTCCACCTTCACCAGGTTTAGCACCTTGAGCAACTTTAATTTGTAACTCGTCAGCATTTACCAAATATTCGGTGTTTACACCAAAACGACCTGAAGCAATTTGTTTGATAGAACTTCTCGCACTGGAATAAAAACGTTTAGAATTTTCACCACCTTCACCAGTATTACTTCTGCCTCCGATTTTATTCATGGCAATAGCCAACGCTTCGTGAGCTTCTTTCGAAATGGATCCGTAAGACATTGCACCTGTACAGAATCGCTTCATGATCTTTTCGGCAGATTCCACCTCACTTACATCTATTGGATTTTTCTTAAAATCGAAATAACCTCTTAAGAAATTTGGTTCTCTGGTTTCCTGATCTACAATTGTCGAATACTCTTTAAATTTCGCGTAATTATTTGTTCTTGTAGACCATTGCAACAAGCCAATAGATTGAGGGTTCCAACTGTGTGGTTCACCATTTTTACGATAGTGAATACTTCCATTGCTATTTAGTAAATCTTGATTCTCGAAAGGATCTTGTTCTGAAAATGCTTTTGTGTGATGACACAATATTTCCTCAGAAATCTCCTTTAAACCAACTCCGTCAATACGAGAACTAGTACCAGTAAAGTATTTGTCAACCACTTCTTTACTTACACCTAATGCCTCGTATATTTGAGCTCCCAAATAACTTCCAATGGTTGAAATACCCATTTTTGACATTACTTTAAGTAATCCCTTATCAACTGCTTTAATGTAGTTTTTACGAGCAGTTTTATACTCTAAACTCAATCTGCCATCCTTTACAAGTCTATCAATTACAGCATAACTCATATAAGGATTAATAACACTGGCACCGTAGGCAATTAGCAAGGCAAAATGGTTTACTTCACGAGCTTCAGCAGTTTCAACCACCAATCCAATTTGCATTCTTTTTCTTTTCTTTATCAGATGATGATGAACAGCTGCGGTTGCTAGCAGAACAGGAATTGGAGCCATTGATTTGCTCACATTTCTATCTGTTAATATGATATAGTTTTTATTGTCATCAACAGCTTTCTCGGCTAATTGGCACAACGAATCCAATGCATCTTCCAAGCCTTTTCCATTTTCCGCAGCCTTAAAAAGAGTGTCGATACTAGCATGTCGAAACTCTTCGTGTCTAAGCTTTTTGATTTTTCCAAGATCGGTATTGGTAATCAATGGACTTTTGAAACGAATTAACTTACAATGTTGAGGAGTTTCATCCAATAAATTCTTTTGAACTGCTCCTATGTAATTTGTTAAATCCATGACTAAATTCTCACGAATTGAATCAATTGGAGGATTGGTTACCTGAGCAAACAGTTGTCGGAAATAATTGAACAGCAACTGAGGCTTTGGTGATAAAGCAGGAATTGGTGAGTCATTTCCCATAGATCCTACAGGTTCTTGCCCAGCAGACGCCATTGGTAGAATAACTCTTTCAAAATCTTCCTTCGAGTATCCAAATGTGGTCTTGCAAATTTCAAATTGATCACCAATATCCGATGGAACTCGTTTCTCAACCGGAATGGCTTTAAGATCTAAACGATTCTCTTTTAACCAATTTTGATACGGGTTTCTGTAAGTCAATTGTGATTTTACTTCCTGATCAGGGATTATAATTCCCAATTGAGTATCAACCAAAAGCAATTTTCCAGGCTTCAATCTGCCTTTTTCCTTTATTTCCTCTGCTTTAAATTGTTGGATTCCTACTTCAGAACCCATTACAATCATATCATCCTGGGTGATAACATATCGGGAAGGGCGTAATCCGTTTCTATCCAAAGTTCCACCAATATAACGACCATCAGAAAACACCAATGATGCAGGTCCATCCCAAGGTTCCATAAAGGTTGAATGATATTCATAGAAAGCTTTTAAACTATCTGGAATTGGGTTCTTTTCATTCCACGATTCTGGCACCATCATACTTAAAGCATGTGGTAAACTTCTTCCAGTTAAAAACAGGAATTCCAATACGTTATCGAATGATGCAGAGTCACTTTTATTGGGTTCTACTACAGGGAATAATTTCTTGATATCCTCACCATACATTTCAGATTTAAGCAACGATTCACGAGCTTGCATCCACAAACGATTTCCTTTTATGGTATTAATTTCGCCATTATGAGCTACGATTCGGAATGGTTGGGCTAAATCCCACGAAGGGAATGTGTTGGTACTAAAGCGAGAGTGAACCATAGCAATTGCCGATTCCATACGAGAGTCTTGTAAATCTCCATAGTATGGTCCTAATTGGTCACTGGCAAACATCCCTTTGTATACAAGTACTTTTGAAGAAAGACTTGGAATGTAGAACATCCCTTTCTCCTTCATTTTTGTAGCTCGAACATAACTTTCGGCTTGTTTTCTTGCCAAATACAAGCGTCTCTCCAAATCATCCTGCTCGTAGTTTCCTCCAACAAAAATTTGTTTGATTACTGGTTCCGATTGTCTTGCAATTTCTCCAATTGCATTTGTGTCTGTTGGCACATCACGTAATTGAAGAAATTCCAATCCCTCTTCTTCTAAAATCTGAATGAGAACTTCAATACAAAATTTTTCTTCGGTCTCATCTTGTGGTAAAAATAATAATCCAGTACCATATTTTCCAGGTAGAGGAAGTTTGATACCTAACTTTTTGTAATAGGAGTGAGGAACTTGCATTAAAATTCCGGCACCATCACCACTAACATTATCCGCACCTCGAGCTCCTCTGTGTTCCATATTCGATAGAACTTCAAGACCACGTGTGATGATTTCGTACGATTTTTTTCCTTTGATATTGGCTACAAAGCCAATTCCACAATTGTCATGTTCATTCATAGGGTCGTACAGACCCTGCTGGCTTGGTCTTAGGTTTCGCATAGGCATATATTAAGTGCGAAGCCAGGTAATGATTTTTTCTTTATACGAAGGAATAAATTCAAAGCTACCTACGAGTCCCCAACTCAATAACTTTTAGAACGACACAATGAATCCGATTGTCGTTATCCTTGAAAGAAACATACAAAAAGAGGTAATGATTTTTCTGTTTTTCTAATCCGTTGTCACAAATATAAATCAAAATAAACCTGAAAAACAAGTATTATTGTTTAGTTTGATTACGGAAACGATTGTAATTGATGATTTTTATCATGTTTTTTCATGCAAAGGTTTTCGTGATAATCAGTAGATTAAGAATATTCCTTCTATCTAAGTGAATTTTTTAATGAAAAATAATACGATTGAGATATGTTTAATTCAAATCAGTACAAAACAAAAATAATATCCGTTATGGATATTATTTTGTTTCAACTACAGGTTGAACTCTTAAAAATTTCAATAGTAATTTTTCAATCCAGCGTGGAAGATATTTGCCAATTTTTGTAATAAATTGCTTACCTAAAATATAGAGGGAAGAATAAAAAAACACTTTATTCAATACGTAAACTGATACAGTGAAAAAGACAACTTTATTAGTACCGGAAAGAATAAATGGTAAAGAGAGAGTAAGAATGAAAGTAATAACAGCTAATCCAAACAACACAAATCCAACAACTTTTTTCAACTCCATAATTATTTTGATTCTTTAAATTTTAACATTTAAATCAATTCTACGGCACAATTTATAAATGGTTATTAAAAAATCGATATTTAAAGTGTTAAAAATCATTAACTAAAAGGGTTTTGTCAACATAAATAAGATAAATGCATCTTAATTTATTGAGTGTACATGCAATTGAAGTATATCAAATAAGAATATTGTAGTTCGTTATAAGAATATCATTTTTCAAAGAAGAGCTATCTTATTGGATAGGGTAAAGTTAATAACTAATAGTTTTTTGTAATGCAAAGGTTTTAAATCAAGGGGTAAATAAAAAACTTAAAATTTAATTAGGATTTTAAGAATAAATGACCTTATCTTTGTTGTCAACAAATCAGAAAAAAAGCATGGAAAATTTAATTATCATTCGACGACGCAAAAACAGATCTTTATTTTTATAAAATAAGGGCAAGCGTTGGTATGATATTTCCCAAGCTTTCCAAATCGGAAAGTTTTTTTTTGAATTTGATTTTTATAACACAGAACATGATGATCTTATTACACAACATTCGACGACGAAGATGTAGCGCACCAAAAGGGAAAGCGGATCAGGTCGTATTGTCGTGTAATCAATGATTAATAACAATATTTAAAAGGCTTATCGTTTTCCCGATAAGCCTTTTTTTTGAACTAAAATTTAAATTGCAAGATGCACAGTAATATCCATACAGAAAGCAGACGCCATTTGCGAAGTAACTGTTACCCAGGAGGGACGGATGAGCTTGCTATATCTTGTAACGAGATATTATCAATAGTATTTAAGCTTACCGTTTCTACGGTGGGCTTTTTTTGTGTCAAAAATTTTAAAAAATAAATACCATGAATTTGAACAACTCCTTAGACTTTAGGCGACGCTGGTGCCAAAGATTAAACAACAGCAATTTAAAAGAGAACTTCTTTGTAGATATAAATAATAAATGGTTATGCCTTACAGGTGTAGCACTTTTTTGGGAAACCTAGAGTTAAACAACATGATAGATACATCAATGGAAATTGAGCAAAAAATAAGTGTCATTGTAGCAGGTCTTAGGCATATTGATAATGCCTGGGAAATTTGCGAAATGATTGAAGTTGCCGCAAAAATACGCGGTACAGGAATTGCCAAGAGAAATCCTTTGTACATCGTACAAAAAATACAGGAAGGAAAAGCCATAATCGCATTCGATAACAATAAGGTAATTGGTTTTTGTTATGTAGAAACTTGGGAACATGGCAAATATGTTGCCAATTCAGGTCTTATTGTTGATCCTGAATATAGAGCTGTTGGGCTTGCCAAGTTAATTAAAGCAGAAGCATTTAAATTATCTCGAAAGCGGTATCCTCAGGCTAAAATCTTCGGGCTTACCACTAGTCTTCCTGTCATGAAAATCAATTCAGAATTGGGTTACAGACCTGTGACTTTCTCGGAATTAACAAGAGATGAGTCATTTTGGAAGGGATGTAGCAGTTGTGTGAACTATGATATACTGCAAAGAACAGATCGTAAAATGTGTCTTTGTACAGGTATGTTATTTGATCCAGGCAAAAATGGTACACCCAATTCAAGCGAAGGAGAAAACAAGTAAGCAATTCAATCAATAAGCAAAAAATAAACACAATGACAATCAATAAGAAAAAAGTAGTATTAGCATATAGCGGAGGATTAGATACAACATATTGTGCACTTTACCTGTCTAAGGAGTTGAACATGGATGTGTACACCGCACTGGGAAATACCGGAGGTTTTAGTAAGGACGAACTTACAGAGATTGAGAACAGAACAAAACAACTGGGAGTTATTGAGCATGTTTCTCTTGATATTACAGAAGAATACTACGAAAAATGCATTAAGTACATGATAATGGGGAATGTATTAAAAAACAATACTTATCCTTTATCTGTAAGTTCCGAAAGGGCTTTTCAAGCTATGGCGATAGCACAATACGCACATTCCATTGATGCCGATTATATCGCTCACGGTAGTACCGGAGCAGGAAATGATCAAATTAGATTCGATTTGATTTTTAAGATTATGGCACCAAATGCCGAGATTATTACTCCTACCAGAGATTTGGAGTTAAGCAGAGAAACTGAAATAAACTACCTGAAAGAGCATGGTATTAATGCGAACTTCGAGAAAATGAAGTATTCGATTAATGCAGGTATTTGGGGTACAAGTATTGGCGGGAAAGAAACGTTAAGTTCCAATTTGCCATTGCCGGAAGAAGCTTATCCAAAGCAAGTTGTGAAAACCGAGCCGGAGAAACTAAGTATTGAATTTAAAAAAGGTGAGTTAATTGCAGTTAATGGTGAAAGTGTAGCACATCCATTGGAAGCAATACAGAAGATTGAAGAAGCAGGAGCAGCTTTTGGTATTGGTAGAGACATGCACATTGGAGACACAATTATAGGTACAAAAGGGAGAGTTGCATTCGAAGCTGCAGCTCCTTTAATGATTATTCAAGCTCATCAAACTCTGGAAAAGCATACGCTTACCAAGTGGCAAATGCACTGGAAAGAGCAAATTGCAAATTTCTACGGGATGTTGTTACACGAAGCTCAATATTTAGAACCGGTAATGAGAAATATGGAGACGTTCCTTGAGGATACCCAGAAAAATGTAAACGGAACTGTTACAATTAAAATGTTTCCAAAGTATTTCCAGGTTGAAGGAATAGAATCTCCTAACGACTTAATGTCTGATCTTTTTGGACAATATGGCGAAAGCAACGAAGGTTGGACCGCTGATGATGTGAAAGGATTCACAAATATTTTAGCGAACTCATTAAAAATCTATCACACTATAAACCAAAAATAAGATGGTAAAAGTTGGAATTATAGGTGGTGCAGGATATACTGCAGGTGAATTGTTGCGGATTTTAATTTGGCATCCAAAAGTAGAGTTTGCTTTCATCCATAGTACGAGTCACGCCAATCATCCCATTACGGATATTCACAGAGATTTATTGGGTGATACCGATTTGGTATTTGGGGCTGAAGATTATACGAATGTTGATGTCATTTTTATTTGTTCAGGACATGGTAAAACCAAGTTGTTTCTGGAACAGAATAACATACCATCTTCTATTAAGATGATAGATTTAAGTACTGATTTCAGACCTCAAGCCAATACAGAAGGCTTTATTTATGGATTGCCTGAACTGAATAAAGAGCAGATTAAGGATGCAGATAGAATTGCTAATCCAGGTTGTTTTGCAACTTGTATCGAGCTTGCGATACTTCCTTTGGCATCAGAAAATGAATTGAAGGAAGAAATCCATGTAAATGCAATTACAGGATCAACCGGAGCAGGACAAAATCCTTCTACAACATCACATTTTAGTTGGAAGAACAACAATGTTGCGGTTTATAAAGCATTTAGCCATCAGCATTTGGAAGAGATAACTGAAACAGTTTTACAATTGCAAGCCAATTATCAAGAAGCAATCAACTTTATTCCTGTCCGCGGAAATTTTAGCAGAGGAATAATGGCTACCATGTATACCCTTTGTGATTGGACTTTAGAGGAAGCTAATGAAAAGTATATTGAATTTTATGCCAATCATCCCTTTGTGAGCATTTCTAAAGTCTTACCAGACGTAAAACAAGTTGTAAACACAAACAAATGTGTTTTGTATCTGGAAAGACATGGAAACAAATTGATGGTGATATCTGTGATTGATAATTTATTAAAAGGTGCTTCGGGACAAGCGGTTCAAAATATGAATTTAATGTTCGGATTAGCGGAAAATACCGGTTTGGGATTAAAACCTGTCGGATTTTAAAGGAGAATACAATGAAATTATTTGACGTATATAATTGTTACGATATAAATCTTGTAAATGGAAAAGGAGCCAAGCTTTCCGATGACAAGGGAAATCAATATTTAGATTTTTATGGAGGACATGGTGTAATATCTATAGGACATAGTCATCCGCATTACATGTTTCGAATTGAACACCAACTTCATTGCTTAGGGTTTTATTCCAATGCAGTTAAGAATGATTTGCAAGAAAAATTAGCATGTAAATTGGGTAAAATAAGTGCTTACGATCATTACAATCTATTCTTGTGTAATTCAGGAGCAGAAGCAAATGAAAATGCCTTAAAAATTGCCTCATTCCATAATAAGAAATCGAAAGTAGTATCCATAAAAGGAGCATTTCACGGGAGAACAGGTGGAGCTTTAGCAATAACTGATAATCCAAAATTATCCTCGCCTTATAATAAAGAGCACGAGGTGGTATTTATTGAAATGAATGATTCCAATACTCTTAAGAATGAGTTAAAAAATGGAGATGTTTCAGCCGTAATTATTGAAGGAATTCAGGGAGTTAACGGAGTATTTGAACCAGAGGAGCAATTTCTAAAAAATGCCAAAGCAGCATGTGAACAAAACAATGCACTTTTAATTTTAGATGAAATTCAATCAGGCTTTGGAAGAAGTGGAAAGTTCTTCGCTCATCAATATGCCGATGTACAACCGGATATCATTACCACAGCCAAAGGAATGGGGAATGGTTTTCCAATTGCGGGAGTATTAATATCTCCTGAAATTGAAGCCTGGAAAGGAATGTTGGGAACAACATTTGGTGGAAATCATTTGGCATGTGCGGCAGCTACGGCTGTTTTAGAAACTATCGAAGAAGAAAATTTAATTGAGAATGCGGAACTAATGGGAGAGTATTTGATCTCAGCATTAAAAGATAATAAGGCAATAAAAGCAATAAGGGGGAAAGGTTTAATGATTGGTATCGATATGGAGAACATGTCGGAAATCAGAACAAAATTATTGAAGGAATTCGGAATATTTACTGGTTCATCAGGTAGTAATACACTTCGTTTGTTACCACCACTTTCTATCACAAAGAAAGAGGCAGACCAATTCATTAAAGCATTTAATAAACTAACCCAAATTGTGTAAATATGAGCGAACTGACAGTAGTAAAAATAGGTGGTAATGTAATTGATGATCCGGAAAAGTTAAATGAGTTTTTAGATGCTTTTTCGAATATTGGTGGTAAGGTTGTCTTGGTTCACGGAGGTGGAAAACTGGCATCTGATCTTTCTGGGGAATTGGGTGTGAAAACGCAAATGGTAAACGGTAGAAGAATTACCGATGCAGAGAACTTGAAACTGGTTACCATGGTATATGCAGGATTGGTAAACAAGAATATTGTTGCATCCTTACAAGCTAGAGATGTTAATGCTTTAGGAATGTGTGGTGCCGATCAGAATCTGATACTTGCTGAGAAAAGAAATCATCCAAGTATTGATTTTGGTTTTGTGGGAGATATCACGAAAGTAAATACATTGGCACTGTGCAAGCAGATTGAATGCAATTCTGTTTTGGTAATTGCTCCAATAACTCATGATGGTGAAGGACAACTTCTTAATACAAATGCCGATACTATTGCCACTGAAGTTGCTTCTTCCCTTAGTCGTTTTTACAATGTAAAATTGGTTTATAGTTTCGAAAAACTTGGTGTTTTACTAGATGCTGAAGATGATAGTAGTGTAATGCCGGTTTTATCATCAGAGGTATGCGAACAAATGGTGAAAGAGGGAAGTATTACCACCGGTATGATGCCAAAAACAGAGAATGCATTCTATGCTCTTTCACAAGGAGTTGAAGAGGTTATAATAGGAAATTTAGTTTCCATTGTGAATTGTCAGTCATCAGGAACACAAGTTGTTAAATCTTAATTGAGAAGGATGAATTTTGAAAAATATATTGGCATAGCTCTAAATACACTAAAAGAATTGATATCTATTCAATCTTATAGTAAAGAAGAGAGTCAAGTAGCTGATTTGATGGAGAAGAAACTAAGTGAATTAGGCTACTCTGTTAATAGAAAAGGAAATAACGTTTGGGTTTTTAATAAAGATTTTAAAGAAGGTAAGCCTGTTTTACTGATGAATTCTCATTTAGATACAGTAAAGCCAAACGAAAAATGGACGAAAGATCCATTTACACCAGAAATATCTGAGGATAAATTGTATGGTTTGGGAAGTAATGATGCCGGAGGTTGTTTGGTATCTTTATTTGCAACATTTCTTGCTTTAGAAGAGACAGAACAAGAATACAATCGTGTTTTTTGCGCTTCAGCAGAAGAGGAGATCTCTGGCAAAAATGGATTTGAATTGGTGCAGAATGAAATTGGTAGAATCGATGTTGGAATTGTAGGAGAACCTACTCTTATGGAGATGGCTATTGCGGAGAAAGGTCTTATGGTTTTGGATTGTGAAGCAAAAGGAATTCCGGGGCATGCAGCGCGTAACGAGGGTTTAAATGCAATTAGTGTTGCTATGAAGGATATTGAGTGGTTGCATTCTTATCAGTTCGAAAAGAAATCGAATGTGCTGGGACCTGTGAAAATGACCGTAACTCAGGTAAATGCAGGGAAACAACACAATGTAATTCCATCCTCATGTAAGTTTGTGGTAGATGTAAGAACTAATGAGCATTATACCAACACAAAAGCATTTTCAATTATTCAAAAACATTTGAAAAGTGATGCTATTGCCAGATCGTTTAGAATGAATTCATCGGGAATTCCATTGGAACATCCATTAGTTCAGAATGGAATAAGCTTGAATATGAGCCATTATGGTTCACCAACAACATCCGACCAGGCGATTATGAAAGGTTTTCCTACACTTAAACTTGGACCAGGTGATTCGGCACGTTCGCACACAGCTGATGAGTTCATCTATGTGAAAGAAATTGGAGATGGCATCGAAAAATATTATAACTTGTTGAACGGACTAATTTTATAAATTATGAGTTCTTCTAGAAGAAATATTTACGAATGCCTTGTAGCTGGATGCTATAAGCTTTCTATTTAAGAAGAAAAGATAAAAAATATCAACACACTAATTGAGAAACAAACACCTAAAACACAAAATATGAAACTTTGGGACAAAGGCATAAAAGTCGATAAGAAAATTGAACAATTCACCGTAGGAAAAGATCGTGAATTAGACCTTCAATTGGCAGCTTTCGACATTTTAGGCACATTGGCACATATTGAAATGCTAGAATCAATTGATTTGCTTGAAAAAGATGAATTAAAGCAAATACAAGAAGAATTGCGCAAGATTTATTCAACGATTAAAAATGAAGCTTTTGTAATTGAAGATGGAGTGGAGGATGTTCATTCGCAAATAGAAGTTTTATTGACTGAGGAGTTGGGTGATGTAGGTAAGAAAATACACAGCGGTCGTTCCAGAAACGATCAGGTTTTACTTGACTTGAAATTGTTCACTCGAAATAAGCTGGAAGAAATTGTTCGCGAGGCAAGATTACTGTTCGATGAATTGATCTCCAAAAGTAATCAATACAAAAAGGTATTGATGCCGGGATATACGCACTTACAAGTGGCAATGCCCTCTTCATTCGGACTTTGGTTTGGTTCTTACGCCGAAAGTTTAACGGATGACTTAATGGTTTTACAATCCGCTTACAAGGTGGTGAATCAGAATCCATTAGGATCAGGAGCTGGTTATGGTTCTTCTTTTCCTTTGAATCGTCAGATGACAACAGATTTACTTGGATTCAGAGATTTAAGTTACAATGTTGTGTATGCACAAATGGGACGTGGGAAAATGGAATTTACCGTTCTGTCTGCACTTGCAAACATGGCAATGACAATTGGTAAGTTGGCTATGGATGCTTGTTTGTACAACAGTCAAAACTTTAACTTCCTAAGCTTCCCGGATGAATTAACAACCGGAAGTAGCATTATGCCACACAAAAAGAATCCTGACGTGTTTGAAATGATTCGTGCCAATGCCAACGCTTTGCAGATGCTTCCGGCACAAATACAGGCTGTAACCTCAAATCTTCCTTCCGGATATCATAGAGATTACCAATTGACTAAGGAATTTTTTATGCCTGCTTTTGATAAGATGCTTGCATGTATCGAGATGACTAGAATAATGCTTTCAGAAGTGAAAATCAATAAAGATATCCTGAACGATGACAGATACCAGTATTTATTTACTGTTGAAGAGGTAAATAGATTGGTATTGAAAGGAACTCCTTTCCGTGATGCTTACAAAGAAGTGGGGCAAATTGTAGAAAAAGGTGAATTTAAATACAACGGCAAACTAAAATATGTACACGAAGGAAGTATTGGGAATTTGTGTAACGATAAGATCGTAAATAAGATGAATGAAATATTTGTTGGTTTTAACTTTAACAGAACCAAAGAGGCTTATATGAACCTATTAAATAGAATATAGCAGGTATTTCACGTAACTATTAATAAGAATTTTTATAACCATTTTATAGTACTTTTATGTCACAACAGACAAAAGCAAAATTGATTTTACAGGATGGTTCCGAATTTATCGGAACATCCTTTGGTCACCAGGAATCTATTGCTGGTGAAATGGTGTTTAACACTGCTATGACGGGCTATCCGGAAAGTCTTACAGATCCATCCTACAAGGGACAAATCCTGGTAAGTACTTTCCCGCTGATCGGAAACTACGGTGTTCCGGGAACACTTCAAAAGGATGAGCTGTTCCGCTTTTATGAATCTGAAAAGATTCAGGTCTCTGCTTTTATTGTATCGGATTACACTGAAGAGTTCAGTCACTGGAATGCAAGTTTGAGTTTAGGTGATTGGATGAAACAGCACAAGATTCCTGGTCTTTATGGTATTGACACTCGTGCCTTAACCAAGAAACTTCGAGAACAGGGAAGCATGCTTGCCAAGATTGTTTTTGAAGATCAGGATGTAGATTTGGTAGATCCAAACCTTGAGAACCTTGTTGCGCAGGTAAGTACTTCAGAAAAGAAGGTGTACGGAGAAGGAAAACACAAGGTACTTCTTTTAGATTGCGGTGTAAAGAATAACATTATTCGATGTTTATTGAAGCGGGATACTACTGTAATTCGTGTTCCTCACGACTACGATTTCTCGCAGGAAGAATACGATGGATTGTTTATATCTAACGGACCGGGAGATCCAAAGCAGAATACTGCTGCGATTGCAAATCTTAAAAATGCCTTCAATCAGGATACTCCAATCATGGGGATTTGTTTGGGAACTCAATTGATGGCTTTGGCTGCAGGTGCCGATACTTACAAGCTAAAGTACGGACACAGATCTCACAATCAACCTGTAGTTTTAAAGGGAACTAAGCGCTGTTTCATCACCTCTCAGAACCATGGTTATGCTATTAATAATGATACTTTACCAAAGGAATGGGAACCATTATTTATCAATGCCAACGATGATACTTGTGAAGGAATAAAGCATGTTTCGAAGCCTTTCTTTGCCTCTCAGTTTCACCCTGAAGCATCAAGTGGACCAACTGATACCGAGTTCCTTTTCGATGATTTCATTAAAATGATGGAAGAGTTCAAGTTAAAAAAGGAAAAAGTATAAGGTAATTGATGAATTACCACCTGCTTTAGCCGGTGGATTAAAAGAAAAAAAAATGAAGAAAGACAACATAAAGAAAGTACTCGTATTAGGCTCAGGAGCACTTAAAATTGGTGAAGCTGGTGAATTTGACTATTCCGGATCTCAGGCTTTAAAAGCCATGAAAGAAGAAGGCATTCAAACAGTATTGATCAATCCCAATATCGCCACCGTACAAACTTCCAAGGGAGTTGCCGATCAAATCTATTTTTTGCCGGTTACTCCCTTTTTTGTGGAACAAGTAATCTTAAAAGAAAAGCCAGATGGTATTCTGCTTGCATTTGGAGGACAAACTGCTCTAAACTGCGGTATTGAACTATTCGAAAATGGAATTCTTGAAAAGTACAACCTTCAGGTTTTGGGAACTCCAATCGAGACCATTATCAAAACCGAAGATAGAGAGATATTTGCCAACGAGCTTCGCAAGATTGATGTTAAAACGCCACAATCTTATGCCGTAGGATCTATTGATGGAGCTGTAGATGCTGCTGAGAAATTGGGTTTCCCAATCATTATACGTGCTGCCTTTACGCTTGGAGGACAAGGTTCAGGTTTCTGTTCCAATATGGAGGAGTTAAAAACATTAGCAGAGAATGCCTTATCTTACTCTAGCCAAATTTTGGTAGAAGAATCACTAAAAGGATGGAAAGAAGTAGAGTACGAAGTGGTTCGTGATGCTTACGACAACTGTATTACTGTATGTAATATGGAGAATTTCGACCCATTGGGAATCCATACAGGAGAGAGTATCGTTATTGCACCATCGCAAACACTAACCAATTCAGAATATCACAAGCTAAGATCCTTGGCGATCAAGATCATTCGCCACATGGGAGTAGTGGGAGAGTGTAATGTACAATACGCTTTAGATCCAAACTCTGAAGATTACCGTGTAATTGAGGTGAATGCACGTTTGTCACGTTCATCAGCCTTGGCATCGAAAGCAACGGGTTATCCACTGGCATTTGTGGCAGCCAAATTAGGTTTGGGGTACGCCTTACATGAATTAAAGAATACCGTAACTCAAACTACAACGGCTTGTTTCGAACCAGCTCTTGACTATGTGGTATGTAAGATTCCACGTTGGGATTTGAACAAGTTCGAAGGCGTTACCAAGGAGATTGGCTCAAGCATGAAATCTGTGGGAGAGGTGATGGCAATTGGTCGAAACTTCGAGGAAGCCGTTCAGAAAGGATTGCGTATGATTGGTCAAGGAATGCACGGTTTTGTGGGGAATGTACATTCTAAGTTCGAGGATGTAGATTACGAGTTAACTCACCCAACAGATATGCGTATTTTCTCTATCGCGCAAGCGTTTGAGCAAGGCTATTCTATCGATAAGATTCACGACTTGACTAAGATTGACAAGTGGTTCCTAAGCAAGCTGGAACACATTACCAAGATCAAGTGGGATCTACAGAAAAATAAGAATTTACAGCAATTACCTAAAGAATTGCTTAAGGCTGCCAAAGTATATGGTTTCTCCGATTTTCAGATTGCTCGTTTCGTGTTAAAGCCTGAAGCTACCAATATGGAAGATGAGCTTTTACAGGTACGTAAGCTTCGTAAGGAGTACGGTATTGTTCCTGTAGTGAAGCAAATTGATACACTCGCTGCGGAGTATCCAGCGCAAACCAATTACATCTATCTTACCTATAGTGGCGATGAAAACGACATCACTTACGTGGATGACAATCAATCGGTAATCGTTTTGGGATCCGGAGCCTATCGTATTGGTTCATCGGTAGAATTCGACTGGTGTAGCGTAAATGCACTAAATGCAGTAAATAAAGAAGGCTTACGATCAGTAATGATCAACTACAATCCGGAAACGGTAAGTACCGATTACGATGTGTGTGACCGATTGTATTTCGACGAGCTTTCTTTTGAAAGAGTGTTGGATATCATCGATTTGGAATCACCACGAGGTGTAATTGTATCGGTAGGAGGACAGATTCCACAAAACTTATCCATGCGTTTGCACAAGGCAGATGTAAAGGTATTGGGAACTTCTCCTGAATCAATCGACAGAGCAGAGAATCGTCAGACTTTCTCAGCCATGCTGGATGAGTTGAAGGTAGATCAGCCTCGTTGGAAGGAGTTAATCAGTAAGGAAGCCATTAACGACTTTATAGCCGAGGTTGGATTCCCTGTATTGATCCGTCCAAGTTACGTGCTTTCGGGAGCTGCTATGAATGTGGTATCCAATCCTGATGAATTGGGACATTTCCTTGACTTAGCTGCCCAGGTATCAAAGCAATACCCTGTAGTAGTAAGTGAGTTTATACAGGAAGCAAAGGAGATTGAGTTCGATGGAGTTGCTAAGAATGGTGAAATTGTAATTGATGCTATATCGGAGCACGTAGAGTTTGCCGGAGTGCACTCGGGTGATGCTACGCTGGTATTTCCTCCTCAGAAGCTGTATTTCGAGACCATACGTCGTATCCGTAAGATAGCTGGTAAGATTGCAAAATCATTGGACATTACCGGACCATTCAACATGCAGTTGCTGGCAAAAGACAACGACATTAAGGTAATTGAGTGTAATCTTCGTGCCAGTCGTAGTTTCCCATTCGTTTCGAAAGTAATGGACTTTAATTTCGTGGAAACAGCTACACAGGCTATGCTCGATGTTAACATTCCAAACAACCGACCATCCATGTTTGAGTTGGAGCATATTGGTGTAAAAGCCTCTCAATTCTCCTTCTCAAGACTATCAAAAGCCGATCCTGTTTTGGGTGTAGACATGTCCTCAACAGGTGAAGTGGGCTGTTTGGGCGCCGATTACTACGATGCCATATTAAAAGCTATGATATCAGTTGGTTATCGCATACCGAAGAAAGCTGTACTAATTAGTAGTGGTCCTATTCGCTCGAAAATTGAGCTTTTAAAGAGTTCTAAGATGTTAGAGGAGCGTGGCTACAAGCTTTACGGCACAAGAGGTACTGCAAAATTTCTTGAGGAGAATGGTGTGACTATCGAAAGTGTAGGTTGGCCTGATGAAGATGTAGAGAAAAATGCAGTCAGTCTAATTCGTAACCGTGAGGTTGATTTTGTAGTCAACATTCCAAAAAACTTAAGCAAAACGGAACTAAATAACGACTACCAGATCAGAAGAACCGCAATTGACCTAAACGTACCTTTGGTAACCAACGCACGTTTGGCTTCTGCCTTTATCTATTCATTTTGCAAAAAATCACAATCTGATTTAGCAATTGAAAGCTTCAGCGATTACGTGGAGCAAAAACAGGAGTGGTAGAAAACAACAAGTGTTTATAAATAGTAAACCTGTCAGGATTTTAAATCCTGACAGGTTTTTTGTTTAACAAAGGAACATTATAATGTTGCGCAGCCTGAAGATAGAAAAGTTCTACAAAGTGCATCACTTAAAGTAATGTTGACTCAGTTTTTAAATTCTCAATATCTGTATAGACATGATTAGGTATTAATTGTCTTTCAATGATAAAATCTTCATTATCTGAAGTATGGATGTGGATATAAATACTATTTTTAGGATTAGTATCCAGTAAAATATTTCCAAACCCTTCAAAACCATCTTCACTAATACGATCTCTTAAGTGGAAATATATCCCTTTGGGTAATCTAAATAATTCAATCGTGAGATTATCCATAAATGATCTTATAGATTTTCTGTGAGTAGGCATTAATTTCCCTCCTGAACTATTAGACCAAACGGTTACTTGTTCATCAGTTATGTTGTCAACTTTACAAATCTCAGTTCCTTCTGAAGTAGTGAATATGACTTCTTTAATAGACTTAGGAATACTTACATTGTAATTGTACTTATTATATTCAAATTTATAGACGAACTCACATTTTGCAGTCTCTTCATATATAGAATATATTCCTTCAAAGTTATCCAATAGTTGAAAAACACCATCTGTTTTCATATCGTTTAATGCTTGAAAGTATTCACGTTCAATAAAAAAATCTAAAAGGGAAACAGAGTATTCTTTATTCAATTTTTTAAAGTCATTATTCAGATATTCTGAATTGGTTCTTATTAAATTAACAATGTCATCAGCATATAGTACATTCTTAACTTGAATACCTGTTGTATTCTCCGTAAAGAATATTTTATAATTATATAGGTCTATAAATATAGGCAATGTGTTATATCCTTGGTTTTTAAGTTCGCATATAATCTTCTCTTGGAAAATTGCATTTAATTCAAGGAGAAGAGAACTAACATCATTACTATCTTGTTTAAATAGTGTAATGAAATAAGAAAAGCTCCTGTATTCGAGAATAGATGACAAAAATGATTTAAATTCTGCTATAAAAGCTGAATTGTTGTAGGAAAAGACTTTCCAAATAACAGATGTGCTTTTTATTAGTTTCCCAAACGTAAATGCATCTTTCTTTTTGAAAAACTCTTTGTCTAAACCTTCTGTTTTAAAAATAAAATCAAATAAGAATAAAACTCTTTTTAAATAAGGTATACCTAACGTTTTATCAATTGTATCCTTTTGTAATAGTAATCTGTTAGAAAATTCTAATACATGATCAATAATCTGAGTTTTGTTAGTGAAGTATAACTTTTTAAGATCCCTTTCATATTCAGAAACCTTGAATAGATCTATAGTTTGCTTAAAATCAATATCTATCTCTTTATCAAGGCGTTTAAAAAAGTATTTATCTATATGTTCAGGATTTGATACAGATTGTTCTGTAAGGCTAGAAAGTTCCTTTATTTGATTTATTAATTGGAGAGTTCCAGGATCCACCTTTTCATCTTTTTCTAAATAACTTGTGTCATCAAATGATTTGGTATTTCGAATGTTGTAATAAGCTTGCGTATCGTTATAATAAATTAATTCCAAAAGGAATAGTTGAGGTAAATAAGTATTGTTTTTAATCTCAGGTAAAGAAGAATTAATAGTAAACTGATTTAAAAACCGTTTAATATCTCTTAAGTTAGGCATTATGTAACTCTTTACTATGTTCCTAACTATTCTATCTTGTAGTCCTGAAGAATCGGCTTTAATAAATTTGTCTATGACAGATTTCCAATATTTCAGTAAATCACTAGGAATCGGATCAGGCAATTCAAATTCCAACTGGAATATTTTTTCCATAAAACGAGGTTCATTTTCCGCGTCATCTTCATCAAGAATGTAATCTAAATAATTGTGAGAATAACCAACTAAATAAACCACATTAGGAAAATCAGCAATTAACCGAATGGTTCTAAAAAGAACCAGTATTTCATCTTTTTGAAGCCGATCCAAATCATCAATTACAATAACAATCTTTTGCGGCAATCCATTAAAATGCTTTTTTAAGTCATCTAATTGAGAATCAAAGTCGGTATTTTTCTTGAAATATTGTAAGAAGTTTGTTTTCCATATTTTGGTTTCTGTAGCACAGATAAGTTCGAAATATCTTGTTAGATCATTTCTGAAAGTAATAGAGAAGTTGTTGCCTACAGCTTTTATTAAAGTATCGTAGAATTTCTTTAATACTTTTTCTGTGCCAGTAAAATACCAAGGATTAAAGTTGATGAAAATACACTGATCTGAATATTCAATCTCATTTATTCGTTTGATCATATCAATAAATGAAGTTTTACCTGATCCCCATTCACCATTAATGCCTATAGCAAATGACTTCTTTTCACCATTGTTTATAATGATGTGACTTATTTGTTGCGCATAATCAAATCTTCCAAGTTTGTCTTGTTCTTTTAATTCTTCAAGTGTTTTACAACTTTGAAAGGCTTCTGTTTCTCCAAGTGTTCTGTCATCATTCAGTTCAAAACCTACTTCTGTTCTCTTCTTTATTCTATTTAATTTAGTTGCCATAGAATCCCAATAGTAAAATTTCAAAGTTAAGTACACTCCAGCACCATATACAAAGGCAAGTATGAGGTGAATATTCTTAAATGTATTTGAACTTACCCATTGATAAATCGAAAAATCAATAATGCTGAAATAACTTAATGGCACAAAAGAAAGAGTAATGAATGCCCAAATGATAAGCCAAAGGCTTTTTATCATGACAGCTACAATGAAAGTATCTCTTAACTTCCAGGACACCTGCTTGTTATCTTTAATTTTGCCGATAAGCTCCCAAAACAGAAGTGCAAATAAAACTGCGAGGATTAAAAATACTCCAACATCATTAAGTAGTAAAGCTTTTCGGATACTTTCATAAAGCTTAGATAGAAGCTCGTTAAAGACAATTAAAGCAAGAAAAAACAATAGGGTAAACTGCCAAAATTTGCGAACAGATTTCATGTTCATGTGATTAGCTTGGATTTGCTTAGTCATTTATATGGGTTTTTATGATCATATAAACTTACTAAAAATAATAAACAGATAGTAAAATGAGTTATCAACAATAAAATATAGAGCAATCTAAAAACATCATAGAACTGTCAGCTTTTATCTATCAAAACAGAAGCAATCTCGGTCAAATCCAAGGAAACCACAAGATTTTAATAAACTCACAACTTAGGATAGAAATGTTCCTAGTGGAAGATCAAGTGTTTTCCTCCCTACTAACCAAACCTTTTCCTCGCTAGTGGGAAAACTAAAATTACGTACTAGGGAAAGCTTCGGGAGCGAGTGAGGGAAGGAGTGGGGAGTATACAAGAAAAAGGTTAGGGAGCAGTAAAGGAAATTTGGAGCAAAATAAAAGCCGGAACATCCGGCTTTCTCATTTTATTGTACTGTTAGTGTTTTGGCATAAGAGCCAATGCTTAACTTCTTATTGTTTTTGTGAATGCTTCTAACTTGAAGTTTGTAATTGCCTGCTACCAAAGTGGCAGGTATTTGAAAGATTTGGGTTGAATCCGTATTGGTCACGTAAACTGTAACTCTATGTTCCGTTCCATCATCTGCAATAAAGAAGATTCCCTGTGTAGTATCCGCTTCTTCCGATTTTAAGCGCTTCCCTTTTAATTCACCAATTCCACCAGGAGATGCAATATCGATCTCTTCAGTATTTGTGTGATCGGTAAAGCTGTAAATATCTACAAGTGCAGATTTAGGCTCAATTTTATGAAGCTTTGTTTCTTCAGCTGTCTTTTTTAAGAGAACCCCAGGAGTTGAATTAAAGCGAAGTTTGTGTCGGTTCACATCGAAACTATCGTTAAAATCATCAAAAACTCCGGTGATACTTGGTGAAATATTTATCAATGGAGTATTAATGGCATAGCCTTTTTCCAAACTTTCGGTTACCACCGTTTCAAGACGTTTGAAAATACTTTCTGCCTCGTAAGGAGTTATTCCTGTACCTTCTTTACAACATTCATTTATCAGATCTTCTCGATTTAAAACCCGAATTGGAGATGGCTTAGCAATACAATCATTCGGATCTTCAGTCAACATGTTCAAATTTAAATAGTATTCAATCATTATTTTAATTGTTAAAAGGTTAATATTAAAACTCTTATCACTATTAAATTTAGGATATAATTATTTGTCAGAAAAGTTAAAAGATGTTAATATGTTAAAAATAGATTTTTCTTCCCATGTTTAGATAACTCACATGTGTAGTATTTATAGGTAAAGTAGCTGGTAAGGATAGTATCTTTAGTAGATGGTTATTTATAATGAAAGTTTTGAAATATAAGAAAACAAAAAAAATATTTTATAATTAATTATAAATTTCTTAATAAGAATTCTATCTAGGTAGGATAAGTTACCTGTTAAGTATGTTAATATGTCTATTTATACACATTTACACTTTTTTCAATGTTTTTCATCAATATTTATATTGTTCTATTGTAAAAGCAATACCGATCACGAAACTTGTGTTTTTGTATGACAAATAATAAACGATAAAAAAACTTATTTTGAGGGTTACCTTTTTCAATTTTCAGGAATAAAGGAGTGTAATAAATAAATCTACCCTATCAATTTACTGTGTGTTTTGACTCAGCACTCAGATGATGATTTGTTTATTGATTAATTACTATAAACTAAATTTATTTTACTTATGAAAAAGAATCTTTACTTTTTAAAAGTATGGGTTATGGCTATTGCCATACTCACAAGCATTGGAGCTTCGGCTCAGAAGCGAGAACACATTAAAATCAATCCGAACGATCGTTTCGATAAAAATGAGATGAGTTTGCGATCTTCCTCAGGGAGTGAGTACCACATTGATTTTAATTTAAACTCTTACGATCTCATCTGGATTGCATCTGAAAATGCTTATAAGGTGGAAGCAAATGCGATGGGAGACATCCTTGAAAAAGGAAATCCCGCACTTCCTCGCTTTGCTCAATCTATTACGATTCCGGCAAGAGCCGACATGAAGGTAGAAGTGGTGTCTTCCGAATTTATCGAAATTGATGATATCAAAGTAGTTTCCTCAAAGGGTAATCTTACTCGTGATATCGATCCTAAATCCATTCCATATACTTATGGAGAGGCTTATCAGCAAGATGCCTTTTACCCTTCGGATTTAGCAACAATGAACGATCCTTATATTTTAAGAAGTGTTCGTGGTCAAGCTCTTGTAGTGAATCCAATTGCTTACAATCCGGTTCAGAAAAAGTTGAGAATCTATACTCATATTGAGTTGAAAGTAAGCGATAGTGGCAAAATGTCTACTAAGAATGTAATGTCGGGCACAAAGTCTTCTGTGGCAGATAATGGATTCGAAAAAGTGTATCAATCTCATTTTCTAAACTATGCACCATCGAATACAAAGTATGCTGCCTTAAACGATGAGCCAGGCAACATGCTGATCATCTGCTACGACGATTATATGGACGAAATGGCAGATTACGTTGCATGGAAAAAGCAAAAGGGTATTCGTGTTGAGATGGTAGCCTACAGTTCTATTGGTAGTGCAGCTGCTATAAAAACCTATGTAAGCAATTACTACAGCAACAATGGATTAACTTACTTGTTGTTAGTTGGAGATGCTCCACAGGTTCCTACGTCATCAACAGGCGCAGGAGATTCGGATAACAACTATGGTTTCATCGTAGGAAACGACCACTACATCGACATATTTGTCGGACGTTTTTCAGCACAGACTGGAGCTCAAGTTACCACTCAGGTAGAAAGAACCATTCATTACGAAAGAGATGTTACTGTATCAGATACATGGTTGGCTTCTGGGGTTGGTATCGCTTCAAATGAAGGATCGAATCCATCTGATGAACAACACATGAGCGCCATTGAAGGAAAGTTGGAAGGTTATGGATACAATATTACTCCTTGCAATCAAGATGGCGGATCGGCAGCACAATTGACCAACTTATTGAATGCAGGGAAAGGAATTATCAACTATGTTGGACACGGATCCAATACCGGCTTTGCAAGTATGGTTTATACCAGTACTAACGTAAATAACTTAAGCAACAACAATAAGCTTCCTTTTATATTCGATGTTGCTTGTGTAAATGGTAATTTTAAAAATATAACTTGTTTTGCTGAAGCATGGTTACGCGCTACAAATAACGGAGAACCAACAGGAGCAATGGCTATTTGTGCTTCAACCATTAATCAATCGTGGGTTCCTCCAATGATTGCTCAAACGGAAATGAATGACATTCTAATTGAGAGTTACGCCAACAATATCAGAAGAACCTTTGCCGGTATTGCCCTTAACGGGATGTTCGAAATGGTTGATGTTTACGGATCAGGTGGTGAAAATATGCTGGATACATGGACTGTGTTTGGTGATCCTTCACTCCAAATTAGAACCAAAACTCCTAGTGCTTTGCAGGTAAATCATGCAGGAACTGTAGCGCCAGGATCAAATAGTTTTAACATTACAAGTACTACAAATGATGCCTGGGTCTCAATGACCTTAAATGGAGAAATTATTGGAACTGCCAAGACAAGTAATGGTGCTGCAAGTATAAGTTTTAGTCCACTTCCTTCAAACGGAACAATTAAATTAACTGTTACAGGATATAACAAAATTCCTTATGTAGCTGATATTAGCATAAGCGGTAGTGGCGGTGATGATGTAGTTGCAAGCTTTACTTCGGATAAAACCAGCATTAACGAAGGCGAGAGCATTAGCTTTACCGATCTATCATCAAACAGTCCAACTTCATGGAATTGGTCATTTACAGGTGGTTCACCATCGGTAAGTAGTTTGCAGAACCCAACAGTTACCTATAATAGCGAAGGAACTTATGCTGTATCTTTAACTGTTGCCAATGGCAGTAGTTCAGATACCAAAACCATTACGAATATGATCTCTGTAAGTCCGGTTATTGTTCAGGATTATTGTGAGGCAACAACCAATGGATGTGGTTCATACGAATACATTTCGAATGTGAGCTTCGGAGATATTAACAACAGTACAACTTGTGATGGATACTCTAACAATACTTCTCAGGTTGCAAATGTAGATCAGGGAGAAACTTACAATATTACTGTAAGTATCGGTCGTCCAGATTCACGTAATCACGTAACCGTCTGGTTCGATTGGAATAGAGATGGAGAATTTACCGGATCGAATGAAGAGTATGTTTTGAATTACAATTATGGCAGTAGTCTTGGAACTGCAACAGGTTCAATTCAGGTTCCTTCAACAGCAAGTTTAGGTTCTACTCGAATGAGAGTGCGTGTTACGTACAATTCAACACCAGAACCTTGTGGAAACTCAAGCTATGGAGAAATTGAAGATTATGCGATTCAGGTAGGAGATGAAAGCAGTTCAAGAGATAGAAATATTGCTGATAATGTTACAATTAATATTTATCCTAATCCTGCAGTAGATCATTTTAAGATTGATCAGACAGGTATTTCTGGTGAAATGAGTGTAAAGATTATCAATTTAACAGGAAAAGTAGTTGGAACATATCATACTGATGGAGCAAAAGAATTGGATATAAGTAAGCTTGCCAGTGGTATCTATATCGTGCAGATTAACCAGGAAGATAAAAGCTGGACAAAGAAATTAGTAGTGAAGTAATAATTTGTTGATATACTTTGCTTTCCTGGGACTGTTATTCCCCTAATACAGTCCCAAAACTTACTAAATTGGTGCATGAGTCACACCAATTCAGTTGATCGAATTTAATTTGATCATTGATAATAAGTAGTAGTTTTTAATTATCGAACCGGAAGAACAATCTAATTTGGGTTTCCGGTTCTTTCTTTGACCTATTTTATCTTAATAGAAATGCTAGATTTAATTGCTTTTACTTACTTTCACCATTCATTTATCAAACTTATATTATTCAACTACAATGAATCAATACATATATACATTAAAACTTAAGGTACGCGATTATGAATGTGACTTGCAGGGAGTTGTAAATAACTCTGTGTATCAAAACTATTTAGAACATGCACGTCATGAATTTTTAGAGTCGATTGGAAGTAATTTTAAGCAATTGCACGAAGAAGGAGTAGACGCTATGGTTTCACGTATCGAAATTGATTACAAAACCTCCTTAACTAGTGGTGATGAATTTGAGATTAAGTTATATGTGAAAAGAGAAGGTGTGAAGTTGATATTTCATGAAGACATTTACCGTATGTCGGACAATAAACTTTGTGCCAAAGGCAAGGTATTTACTATTTGTCTGGTTAAGGGTCGTTTGTCTAAGGGAGAAGTATTTGACGAGCTTTTTAGCGAGTACTTAAAGTAGAACATTATAATTTCCGCATCAGGCAAAAGATTGCTTGATGTGGAATTGGTTTACCAGGCAATTCTACCTGTTTTAATTCAATGATTGTAAATTGTTTTTCCATCAATTCTTTAATTTCTGATATTGAAGAGAAATACAAGCGAGTACCAATTGGCGTAGTTCTGTATTTTCCCTTAGCACCAAAATTTACATCCTCTTCGGAAAAACAGATCGAAAGATAATAAGCGTCTTTTTTGAGTAAACTTTTCACATTTCGAAGATAAAAATCTCTCTGTTCCGGATAAATGTGATGTAACACTTCATAATCGAAGGCAAAATCAACTTCTAGTTTCGGAAGTTTCAATTCTCCACACAAATCCTGATTAAAGAAATCTCCTTTTAAGTGATTCGACTCAAACAAAGTTTTGGCATGTTTAATAGCTATCTCTGAAGAATCTATTCCTGTAATTTGATAGCCTTTTTGGGAGTAATAGGCTGAATAGTGACCCAATCCACAACCTAAATCAAGAATATGACTGGGAAAAACAGTGTTATTCTCAATGCAATCTGATAATAATGAAGGAGGAATTGTTCGGTTCCAGGGAATTTTATCGAGAGGAATACCTCTATATATATCATCCAATTTCATAGATTCTAAGGAACAAAAAAAGGATGCTATGCACAAACTATCAGGCATAAAAAAAGGATCGAACTCCTTCGATCCTTTCTAACACTACGTGTTAACCTTAATCTCAATCTATGATAAAACTACTCTGTTCTTTTTTTGTTTTGATTACATATCAAAGGTAAGTCATACTGCGGTTAACAGCTGCAAAGGAAAGTTAAAAAAGATTAAATGGTTTGGGAACGAAAAATGGCTGTACATACAGCCATTTTTTCTAACCATTAACCAACTAACTAAAAAAACTCATTTTATGAAAATCCCCTAATTTTCAAAGATCTCTCCATTGATAATCTAGCGATTACACTAATAAGAGAGATACTTGAGTTTTAATCGGGCGCAAAAGTAGAATAAATTTGTAATAAGTCAACAACATGTTTGCCTTAAATTGTGATTTAAACATTATTTAACATTCTCAGATTCTCACATATATTCATTTGATATTTGATAAAATATTTTGATTTCTTTTAATTCTTTCTCTATATTGCAGTAAGAAAGCCATCCATGTTATTAATTACCACTCATTTTTAGGATACCACAGAAATCACGCAACAGTCTTGTGTGTATTTGTATGTACAATTCTAAAAAACTGCATATGTTCGATTTAGACAAATGGCAAGAGATTTTCGAAACCATTCGAAAAAACAAACTGCGAACAATTCTTACTGGATTTAGTGTTTCCTGGGGAATATTCATGCTTATTATCTTATTAGGTTCAGGCAATGGATTACAAAATGGTGTTTTGGATCAATTTAAACGCGATGCTGTAAACAGCTTATGGATATACAGTGGAAGAACTAGTTTAGCATTTAATGGAATGCAGCCGGGGCGTAGAATTCAATTTACGAATGAAGATTACGATCGCACGAAGGATTCGGGTATAGATGTTGATAAAATCAGTTCTCGATTTTCCATTTGGAGGAATAATTTACTCTCCTATAAATCCGAATTTGTGAATTACAATATCATTGCGGTTCATCCTGATACCGAAACATTGGAAAATACTACAACCATAAAAGGTCGGTTTTTAAATGAAGTAGATGTGAAAAAGTTTAGGAAAGTAGTTTCTATCAGTACCATCGTAGAGGAGGCTTTATTTAAAAAAGAAGAACCTGTTGGGAAATACATAAAAATTAATGGTATTCCTTTTCAGGTGATAGGAACCTTCACCGATCATTCGGAACGCGACCTGCAACGAGTTTATGTACCTGTATCTACTGCTCAAAGAGTATTTAATGGTGCCAATCGAATTTCAAATATGTCTTTCACAACGAACACTCACGATATTGAGGCTCTAAAACAAATGGAGGAACACATTAGAAGTAGTTTTGCCTCTCGCCACAAATTTGATCCAACAGATAAAAGGGCCATGTGGATCAACAACAATATGGAAGGATATCAACGTACAATGGCGCTTTTTGCAGGGATTAGGATATTTGTCTGGATAATTGGAGCATTCACAATTATTGCAGGTATTGTAGGTGTTAGCAATATAATGATAATTGTTGTACGCGAACGAACCAGAGAAATAGGAATACGAAAGGCTTTGGGAGCATCACCAAATTCAATTGTCGGTCTCGTTTTATTAGAATCCGTTTTGATTACTTCTGTGGCAGGATATATTGGTTTGGTATTTGGCGTAATCCTTTTGGAAGTGCTGGCTCCACATACTCAAATAGAGTTTTTCATGAACCCATCAGTAGATTTAAGTGTTGGGATTCAAGCTACTCTTGTACTCATTTTTGCTGGACTAATTGCAGGTTTCTTTCCAGCTTGGAAAGCGGCAAATGTAAAACCAATTGAGGCATTAGCCGACGAATAATCTCAATAAATTACAATCAATTTTATAAAAGCAATTATACCTTATAATATATGTTTGATAGAGATAGGTGGACCGAAATTTATATGGCGCTAAGAGCCAATAAACTAAGAACTTTTTTGACAGCATTTGGTGTTTTTTGGGGGATTTTCATGCTCATTATTATGCTTGGCTCTGGTCAGGGACTCGAAAATGGTGTATATCATGGAATGGGAGATTTTGCGACAAATTCGGTATTTGTTTGGGCGCAACCAACGAGTAAACCCTACAAAGGTTACAAACAAGGCAGAAGATACAATTTTACTAATCAGGATACTAAAGCCATTTTGGATAATATACCTGAGATAGCTCTTTTGGCTCCTCGAATTCAGGCGCGTGGAGGAGATGGTAACAACAATGTAATTCATAAACTAAAAACCGGAGCATTTAATATTCTGGGCGATGTGCCAGAGGTGAATAAAATAGATCCTGTAACCATTACAGCTGGTCGTTTTCTCAACCAGGTTGATATGAATGAAAAACGGAAAATTGCGATTTTAGGAAAAAGAGTGATAGAAGTACTTTTTGAGGAGGATGAAGATCCAATAGGAACATATATTAAAATTAATGGCGTATTCTTTCAGGTGGTAGGTACATTTAAATCAATGCACAACCAAGGTTGGGGCGATTGGCAGAATCAATGCATTTTTATTCCTTTTACAACATTGCAAAAGACCTATAATTATGGGAATAGAGTTGGACACTATTCAATAACCTCAAAAAAAGAATATACGGCTACTTATGTAGAAGAAAAAGTGAAAGCTCTGCTAAAGCGCCGACACAAAATTCACCCAGATGATCAACGAGCAATTGGGAGTAATAATGTGGAGAAAGAGTTCATTCAAATCAATAACTTATTTATGGGAATTGCCGGATTAATTTGGATTGTAGGAACAGGTACTTTGTTGGCAGGAATTATAGGGGTCAGTAACATCATGCTTTTTATCGTAAAAAAACGAACAAAAGAGATTGGTATTCAAAGAGCCTTAGGAGCATCTCCATCCATAATTATTAGTTCTATTTTAACTGAATCGGTTGTTTTAACCGCCATTGCCGGATGGTTTGGATTGGTATTTGGAGTCTTGCTTTTGGAAGTAATCAGTAAGGCGATACAAAATGGAGGTGGTGACGAAAGTATGTTTACCAATCCTGAGGTTGATTTCAATGTTGCATTAATAGCTTTGTTTATTTTGATAATAGCTGGACTTTTTGCTGGAGTTATTCCTGCCAAAAGAGCTATGGAAGTTAGACCAATTGAGGCAATTCGTGATGATGGATAGCTTACTGTTTTATTTTTAATTAGTTGACGTTGAGAAAGGTTTTGTTTTGTTAAAGATAAAATTGTATTTTACTATAAATTTATAACCTATCTTTTTATGAAACGTTTATTGTATCTTTTTCTAATTGCAATGTTATGTGTGAGTAACCTGTTTGCACAAAATAGAGAAGTAACAGGTTGTATAGTAGTTTTTGAGACCATTCCGGTAGTAAATGCAAAGATTACACTTAAAAGCTCTAAAAAAATAGTAACAACAAATGAAATGGGAGAGTTTACTCTTAGTTGCAATTCAAAAGATAAATTACTCATTATTGCCGAAGGATTTCAGAGTAAAAAAATAAAAATTAATACTAAAAAGACTTCACCAATTCTAGTTAATCTTGAATTGTCAAAAAATTCAGAAGCATCGCAAATCGCGGTTTATAAAGGTCACATTTTGAAAGTTGAAGAATTCGATAAATTAGTCGAGAAGTATTCAAAAGATAATGGTTACGGAAGATATAGTACAGTATTGGAGATTATTAAATGTGAATTTCCAACCTTACAGTATGTTAACGGAGAAATAATTATGAGAGGGATAAAATCCATAACAGGAAATAATGCAGCAAAAATTTCTGTTGATGGTGTGATTATGGGAGGAAGTATTCTAGAATCATTAACTCCTAATGATATTGTAAGTATTAGGCTGCTACAGGGAAGTCAGGCTGCTATACATGGGATAAGGGGAGCAAACGGAGTTGTAGAGATTAAAACAAAACAAGGAAGCTAAAAAAACAACTTAAAATGTAAATAAAGGCTGATTCAGAATTGAATCAGCCTTTATGTCTTAGAATAACTCTTCAATAGAAAGATATCTTTCTCCAGTATCATAGTTAAAGGTAAGAACAGTTGCTCCATTCTCAATTTCACTCAACTTTTTATCAACAGCAGCTAGTGAAGCTCCAGTAGAAATACCTGCCAAAATACCTTCGTTTACAGCTAATTCTTTCACTTTTGCAAAAGCATTATCCTTGCTAACACTTATTGCACCATCCAATATTTTAACATTTAGATTTTCTGGAATAAATCCTGCACCAATACCCTGAAGTGGGTGAGGACCAGGTTCTCCTCCGCTAATAACCGGAGATGCTTCTGGTTCTACAGCAAATACTTTAAGATTTGGAAAATTTTTCTTTAAAATCTCTGCCACACCCGTGATATGTCCACCAGTCCCAACACCGGTAATTAAATAGTCAATACCATCAGGGAAATCCTCGATAATTTCTTTAGCTGTTGTTCTTCGGTGTATATCAACATTGGCTTCATTATCAAATTGTGAAGGCATCCATGAGTTTTGTGTATTGTTAATCAATTCTTCAGCTTTTTCGATTGCACCTTTCATCCCTTTTTCACGAGGAGTTAAAACAAATTCAGCGCCATAAGCTGCCATTAAGCTTCTTCTTTCCACCGACATGGAATCGGGCATTACGAGAATTAATTTATATCCTTTTACCGCAGCAACCATTGCTAAACCAACACCAGTATTTCCAGATGTAGGTTCAATAATAACGGAATCTTTATTTAATAAACCATCTATCTCGGCTTTTTCGATCATTGATAATGCAATTCTATCTTTAATACTTCCCGCTGGATTAGAGCGTTCTAATTTCATCCAAACATTTGCATTGCTAAATATTTTATTGATCCTGACCACTGGAGTATTTCCAACTCCCTCTAAAATGTTATTTAATTTCATACGACTAATTTTTATATTTGAAAATTTATGATTTTACTTTCATCAAGGTTGGTTCTAACCTTGGTTTCGTGTTTATGATATACAATACTATTGGATTCAATACTTGACGTAAGCCAAACGTTTCCTCCAATAATACTATTTCTGCCAATTACTGTATCCCCACCTAATATGGTAGCGCTGGAATATATTATTACATTATCCTCAACAGTAGGATGTCTTTTCTTGTTGGCAAGACTTTTCTTCACCTGTAAAGCTCCTAATGTAACTCCCTGATATATTTTGACATTGTTTTTAATTATGGCAGTTTCTCCAATTACAACACCTGTTCCATGGTCAATAAAGAATGATTCTCCAATAGTGGCCCCTGGATGAATATCAATTCCGGTTTTAGTATGGGAATACTCACTCATAAGTCTTGGAATGATCGGTACTGATAAATGATAAAGAACATTACTTAATCGGTACACCATAATTGCGAAAAATCCAGGATAGGCAATAATAACCTCTCCCAATCGATCTGCTGCAGGGTCAAATTTCTGAATTGCTTCAGCATCTTTAAGCAAAGCCTTATAAACAGCGGGCAATTGCTTCATAAAATCATGAGTAACTTTTTCTAAAGGAGCGTTCAATTCACCTTTTACAGGCAGTAAAAGAAGCTTTAAACTTGATTCTAATTGATACAATAATGATTCTTGATCACAGCTACTTTTAGATCTTCTGGCACTTATTGGAAATAATGTATTCATTGATTCCTCAACGAATTTTTGAGCCAAATCCCGTGAAGGCATATCGTAGTCTGAATTTTTTCTGGAAGCTTGTAATTCTTCCATAACTTTACTTAGGTAACCCATTGTTAATTTTGATTTTAAAAGTGTGAATACACCAAATAATAAGGAATACATGTAGTTTCCCAAATAGCGAATAATATTAGTAAGATCAAGTATCTATCTATCTAACAGCAACAACAATAGCAACAACAGACTTGGTTATTATTGTTTTTTGATATTTGGGAATAATATGAAAAGTACGAATGATTCGATTGCATAGCAAGATCAGCCAAAGAGTTTTGGCTAAAATTTGAAATTGTTGTATGCAATATATCTCTTTTCATTGTGAAGTTTCTAAAAGCAAACTTATGAAAAAAAACTTAAACAAGACATCATTGTCTTATATTTTCTGTTAATTAATTGTTATTTGATAAGGAGAGAATAATTTATACGAAAACATGAAATTCGTTAATTTTATTTATATTCAAATTACAAAAACATGAATAATATGAGTACTTCAAAGTATATATGTCCAAAATGTGGAAATAAACAGTTTGAAACAGATGAATTTAGAGCAACCGGTGGTCGTTTTGCCAAAATATTCGATGTTCAAAATAAAAAATTTACTACCGTAACTTGTACAAGGTGTTCCTATACCGAGCTTTATAAGGCCAGCACAAGTCAATTGGGGAATATATTCGATTTTTTCACCAATTAATATTATACTCGATGATGAAAAAACAATTACTTTTTGTCTGCTTAGGAAATATCTGTCGATCACCAAGTGCTGAAGCTGTAATGAATGGCTTTTTACAAATAAACATGCTTGATGATGAATTTGAATGCGATTCAGCTGGAACAGGAGGCTGGCACGCTGGCGAAAGAGCCGATGGGAGAATGATGACCCACGCAGCTCGCCGTGATTACAATTTAACAAGTATTGCTCGTCAATTCGACCCTGCGACAGATTTTGATCAATTTGATTTAATTATTGGCATGGATCAACAAAATGTATCTGATTTGAAAGGGATGGCACGCAAGAAATCTGATCTTGATAAAATTAAATCAATGACTGATTACTGCTCCAGGTATACGCATTATGATTCAGTTCCGGATCCATATTACGGAGGATCGGATGGATTTGAATTGGTTTTAGATATTTTAGAGGACGCATGTGAAGGATTGCTTAAAGAACTAAATTAATGAAAGCAGCAGGAGTTGTAAATAAAATAGAAGATTGGGCGGGGAAGAAGATTGTCAACTACAAGTCTGTTACTGGTGGATCAATTGCTAAAACCGATCAGATTGAATTTGAGGACGGTCGATCTGGTTTTCTGAAAACAGGATCCGAATTGTCTGATGTTTTTCAGAAGGAGGCGAATGGTCTTAAAGAGCTTGCAAAAACAAATTGCATTCGTGTACCCGAAGTGCTATTGGTTGATGAGAATTTCCTGCTTCTTGAGTTCATAGAGCAGAGAAGAAAGGATCAGAAATTCTTTATTCATTTTGGAGAGCAATTGGCGAACCTTCATTCCCGAACTGCTTTTAAATTTGGATTCAAAGAGGATAATTATATAGGATCAACTCCTCAGCTTAATACTACGAAACCTAACGAAGCTGAAAACTGGATAGATTTTTATTACAATAAACGCTTGTTATATCAATACAAGCTAGCCGAACAAAAAGGTTTGGCTGGCAATGAACTAAAAAATGGTTTTCTTATCCTGGAAAACAGAATTGAAGAGATACTGGAAGGGAGTGAAGAAAAGCCAACTCTGATACATGGTGATTTGTGGAATGGCAATTATCTGTGTGATGTAAATTCTAATCCAGTTCTAATTGATCCAGCGGTTTATTATGGACATAGAGAAGCAGATTTGGCAATGACGAAACTTTTTGGAGGATTTGATGATATCTTCTACGATACGTATTCGAAACACAAGCCATTGCCACAAGGCTATGATTACAGAGAAAACATTTACATGTTATATCATGTATTGAATCACCTTAATTTATTCGGAAATTCGTATTACGGACAAGCTGTAAGGCTTGTGTGGTCCTATTTGCATTAATCAAATAGGACTTTAATCAAATCTATTTCTCCGCCATAAAAATGAATGTAAGAAGCTATGGTATTCTTCTTTTTAAAGATATGTGTATCCAATTTTTTACCTCTTGCAGAATAAACTTCACCAATACTCAAATTCTCTTCAGCTCCATTAAGGTGTGAATAATGAAATTCATGTCCGAAAAGCTCAACTCCATTAAGATTAATCTTTCGATAACCTAAATGGAGTTTCATATTTTCCATTGATGCAGATTGCTTAAAAAAGCCAATCATAGGATATTTATTAGATTCTTTATCCACTATAGAATCGCTCAAATACATCATACCACCACATTCGGCTAATACCTTACCACCATTTTCACAATAGTTTAAAATTTGAGATTTCAATTTCGTATTTTTACTTAACTCCTTTAGATAAAGTTCAGGATATCCACCAGCAAAATATAGTAGATCGGCTTCAGGCAATTTCTGATCCCGAATAGGTGAAAAATATTCAATATTACCTAATTTTTCAAGTGCTTTAAGATTTTCATGATAAGTGAAGTTAAAAGCTTCATCCTTTGCAACAGCAATCTTTAATTTCCCTTTTTTATTTGACTCAATTTGATCAGGAACAGTAATATCTTTACAAGTGATTTCCATTAATCGCTCCACATTTACTGTTTCATTTATGTGGGAAGCTATCTGTTCAATTTTATCTTCGTATTTGTCTGTAGACGAGATTTGAAGCCCTAAATGACGTGATGGCAGACTGATCTCTTCATTTTTCTTTACGTATCCTAAAGCTTCAACGCCAACATCTTCACAGGCATCTTTTAGAAATTGATAATGGGATTCTCCCGATACAAAATTAAAAATCACACCAGCAAGATTTATATCCTTGTAAAAGTTTTTAAATCCATAAAGTAAAGGAGCAACCGAGTATGCGGTAGCTTTTGCATTCACCACAAGAATTACCGGTATATTAAGACGTTCAGCAATTTCGGCAGAGCTTCCCTTCATTTTTTTTGCACCATCAAATAAGCCCATTACACCTTCAACAACAGAAACATCCTTATTCTGAGAATATTTTTGATACAATTCTTGCACATACTTTTCGCTACTCATAAATGTATCTAAATTGATAGAAACATTTCCAGAAGCCCACGCATGATGCTTAGTATCTAAATAATCAGGTCCGCATTTAAATGCTTGCACGCTTAAACCATTGTTTTTGAAGATTCTCAGTAATCCTTGCGTAACTGTAGTTTTTCCGCTATTACTCGAAGGAGCAGCAATCAAAAATTGAGGTATAGAAGTCATAGAAATAAAAATAATAAGGAGGCAAAAATAGAATTAAATTTTAAAGTATACTTCATCAAATTTAATTCATTATACATTCAGAAAAGATAATTTTAGGGAATGAAAAAATCTTCAGCGATACTCTCCAACACTTTATAGTTGATTAAATGTCCTTTTTTATTGAATTCCTCCATTCTAACTAAACCTACATTAATGGCATACCATTCGACTACTTTAGTCTTCGATTTAGAAATTCCGGAATAAGATATTTTATCAGTAGAAATCCGATAGCAGGTAAACTTTCCTGCGGGTGTTTCAATACTTTCCTGACCATCTACTTTTCGATTTATGAGTAATACATTCATCGACATTAAAATAGATCCAGTTCCTCTTAAAATACTAGCTTGACAAATAGCTTCCGGTAGCATTTGTCCGATAATTGGTTTTAAAGGCAACAGTACACTATCAGCTTTAATCTTAATTACCATTCGTTGGTAAGAGTCTAATTTAATCGGATCTAAATATCGTTCGGCTCCCATAAAAAAGTTAGAATCTTTACTTGTAAAGTGAAAATATTGATAAAATGTATTTTGCTTTATTGTTGTAATTTCGGACTCAATATTGTACTTTATATTTCCAAATTTATCTTTCGATTTCCCAGATAATTGCCAAATTTCAGTAAAAGTTTTTCTGTTTTTATGATCGTAATTGACATATTTGGCTTTAAAATTTCTTTTTGAAGGAACGTAGGAATAATCTCGCTGGCAGATGCCAGAGAAACACGATATTAGAATTAAGAATATAGTAGAGTAGAGTATTTTCATTCAATTATGCTTACGTATCAAAATATAAATTTACACAAAATCTAAGAAGCATAAAATTATCTTATCCCTTATTTAATCACGTACACAAGAGATTCTAAATAAGTCAATGAAAGTTTAATTTTTATTAAAATTCTCTATATTCGTACCAACAACCTTATTATCAACCTGCATGTTTAATAGATTAATTATAGCGTATGAGAAGAATTATTATTGCAGGTTTATTCCTAATGTCATCACTGAATTTTACCTCTTGTAGTAGCAGTAAGGATGAATTTGTAGAAGATCAGATTAACATTGATGAAAATCCGATTAGTGAAAATGAACTGCTTAGATTGGTGAATGAAGTTAGAGCTTCTGGCACAACCTGTGGGGAAACTTATTATCCGCCAGTTGGAGAATTAAGTTGGAATACCAAACTGGAACAAGCCGGATTGAATCACAGTCAGGATATGATTGATAATGATTTTTTTGAGCATCAATCATCCGATGGAAGAAGCCTTACGGATAGATTAAATGAAGTTGAATACAATTACAGTTATGCTGGAGAGAATATTGCCTTTGGATACACAAACGAAAACGCTGTTGTAAATGCATGGCTAAGAAGTCAGGGACATTGTGCTAATATCATGAATCCTAACTTTACAGAAATGGGAGTTGGTAGAGTAGGTAATTATTGGACTCAAGATTTTGGAAAACCAAAACAATAGGGTATAAAAAAACCACCTCAAGCGTTAATCGAGATGGTTTTAATCTGTTTGTTTGAAAAGCTTTAAGTTTGTCTGTTAAAACTTAAATTAATTTTATTTCGAAGCGAATTATTCCGACACTACTTCAAATTCGATCTCTACTTTAACTTCTTTGTGAAGTTTTACAGTAGCGGTATATTTACCGATCTCTTTTACAGCGTCTTTAATAGAAATCACTTTTCTGTCAATTTCGAACCCTTGAGCAGTTAATGCTTCAGCAATTTGAATGTTGTTAACAGATCCGAAAATTTTACCAGTAGTACTAGTTTTAGCACCTAAGCTAATAGTAACACCTTCTAATTTCTTAGCAATTTCTAATGCTTCGTTTTTGATTTTCTCCTGCTTATGAGCACTTTGTCTCATGTTCTCAGCATGCATTTTTTTAGCTGACTCTGTAGCTAAAATTGCAATACCATTAGGAATCAAATAATTTCTTCCGTAACCATTCTTAACAGTTACGATATCGTTTTTATATCCTAAAGTATGGATATCTTGTTTTAAGATTACTTCCATTTCGTTTCCTCCTTCTTTAAAGATTATTTCATCATGTCAGTTACATATGGTAGCAATGCAATGTGACGAGCACGTTTAACTGCAGTAGCAACCTTTCTCTGGTATTTTAAAGAAGTACCTGTGATACGACGAGGCAAGATCTTTCCTTGTTCGTTCAAGAATTTCTTTAAGAATTCAGGATCTTTGTAATCGATGTACTTAATCTTGTTTTTCTTGAAACGACAGTATTTTTTCTTTTTGATCTCAACTGAAGGTGGGGTCAAATATCTGATTTCTGATTGATTCTGTGCCATGACTTATTTCTCCTCTTTAGTTTCTTTAAGGTTTCCTTTTCTTTTAATTGAGTACTCAAAAGCATACTTATCAAGCTTGAAAGTTAAGAAACGGATGACTTTCTCATCACGTCTGTAGTTCAATTCCAATTTCTCGATTAATTCGCCCGGAGCATCAAATTGAAGCAATTGGTAAAAACCAGTGCTTTTCTTTTGAATTGGATAAGCCAACTTGCGCAGTCCCCAGTTCTCCTCATTTACGATCTTACCGCCGTTAGTTGTGATAAGAGTCTTGAATTTTTCTACCGCCTCCTTTACCTGAGCCTCAGATAAAACGGGAGTTACAATGAAAACGGTTTCATAATGATTCAACATAACTTAAATAATTTAATTTAATACTTAATAATTAAGTGTTTTTTATTGAGCCGCAAAATTAACTATTCTTTTTTGATTTTTCAAGAATAGTAGATGTTTATTCAGCTACAAGGCGCAAAAGTAACAAATTGAATCAAGAAAAACAGAAACATTTTAAAGTATTATTTACGAAATATGTTATTTATATATGAATAATAATTTGTTCTCAATCTGTATTCCTTACTACACTTGGCAAGCCTCCTAATTTTTTGTAACTTATTACTAAAGGTTAAACTAAACACAGGCTTATGAAGGACAGGATGATAACATTAGCGACATATAGTTACTCTAGAGCCCAATTGCTTAAAACTCGTCTGGAATCAGAAGGAGTTGAGTGCTATTTGAAGAATTTGAATTTAATACAATCTGCTATTGGTGGTGGAGTAAAAGTTCGAATTAAGGAAGAAGATCTCAATCGAGCTCTTAAAATCATTGAAGAACTCGATTTGAGTTATGCTCAGGAAGATTTGGACAAGAATTTTCCTCAAAAAAATTTAGATGTGAATAGAATTTTAGTTCCAGTAGATTTCTCTGATTTCTCTCCCAAACTTTGTGATTCAGCCGTAGGAATTGCAAAAAAATTTAATGCGGATATCTTACTATTTCACACTTATTTTGCTTCTGCAATCGAATCGGTTCCATTTTCAGATAGTTATACTTACAACTCAACGGTTGTAGAGGTACTGTCAGAAGTGGAAAAAAATGCCAAAGCACGTATTAAAGAACTCTACTATGATATTCGTAATCGCTTGGAGTTAGAAAAAATTGATGGAATTGAAGTTGATTATGCATTAAGCGGAGGAACAGCATCATCCGAAATATTAACTCAATGTAAGAAATATCAACCTGATTTAATGATAATGGGAAGTAGGGGCGAAACAGCTGGAACTACAAATTTGCTTGGTAGTGTGGTGTCAAATGTTTTGGAAGAAACCAATGTGCCGGTGCTAATCCTATCAGATCAGGGAGAACAGATCGATTTAGATGAAATTGATAATATCATGTATGCAACTGATTTCGATAAGGCGGATTTTAGAGCAATTGCCAATCTAAAATACATTACAAAGCCTTATGATATGAAAATCCATTGTGTTCACTTCGAAGAGAAGGAAATTGAAGATCCTATTGAAGAACATCGCATGCAAATCTTAAGAAAGTATTTGAAAAGAGCATTAGGTGAATCAGAGGTGAGTTGCAGAATTATTCACGAGAATAATAAAATGGAAGGAATTGAGAAATATACTCACGATCATGACATTGGAATGATTGCAATTTTAGCAAGAAAACACAATTTATTACAAAGACTATTCTTTGGACAAATGTCAAGAAAACTATTTATTAAAACACACATGCCTATTTTGGTATTTCACTAATCCATTGACAAACAATAAAAAAAAAGACGCAAATTTGCGTCTTTTTTTTTTATTATGTCATTTCACCGAATAAGACTGGGTCATCATCATCGGAAATACCAGTTATTTTCACTTTATAGAACTGATTTTTTTCTATGTTTTCACCTGTAAATTTCACAGGAATATAGTTTTCACCGTATCCTCTAGCTTGATTCTCATCTGTTTTTTCAACTAAAACGACTTGTTCTTTACCTATAAACAATTTTCGATAATCCATCTTTACATCTTCTGCAATCCCTCTTAAAACTTCACTTCTCGATGACTTGATTCTTTCATCAACATGGTTGGGCATTCTTTCGGCTCGGGTACCTTTTCGAATTGAATATTTAAAGGTGTGAACATGTCCAAATTTCAATTCCTTAATAAGATTACAGGTAGCATTAAAATCATCTTCTGTTTCATTCGGAAATCCAATAATTACATCTGTTGTAATATTAAAGTTTGGATTTTGAGCCCTGATTTTCTGAACAATTTCCTTAAAACGTTTAGCAGTATACATTCTTCTCATTTGCAACAGTACCGACTCCGAACCACTTTGCAAACACAAATGTAAATGAGGAGTTATTTTAGAATGGTTCAGTAAGCTAAGAAACTTATCTCCGAAACCATCAGGCTCAATGGATGAAATACGAAGGCGAAAATCCCCTTCTAATTCCAAAATTTGCTCAATCAAATCATCAAAATTCTTACCTTCATAATCATATCTGCCAATATTTACACCAGTTAATACCACTTCTTTTGCTCCATTCTCCACAACCGATTTTATGTTGTTAAGAATATCCTCAACTGGTCTGCTAGCCGCACGACCTCTAACCGATGGAATAATGCAGAAAGTACAGAAATTATCACAACCATCCTGAATTTTTATCATACTACGGGTATGAAAACCTTTAACGGTTGATCCGTATGAAAACAAATCTGTATTTAATTTCGATGGGTGAATAATTTCACCTTTATAGTGCGCATCAACAAGTGAAAAAACAGATGATTTTTGATCATTTTCAACCACGTAATTAATTTCAGGTTTACCTTCCAGTTCCTCCTTAGAATTGTTAGCCATACAACCAGTGACAACCAAAACCGAATCAGGATTTCGTCTATTGGCTTGACTAATAAAATTACGTGATTTATGATCACTTTGATGAGTCACAGTACATGAATTAATTACATATACATCGGCTTCCTTATCGAATGAAACTGATTCATAACCATTTTTTTGAAACTGAGAAGCCAATGCATCAGTTTCGTATTGATTTAATCGACAACCAAGTGTCTTAAATGCTACCTTTTTCTTCACCTTATACTACCTCTTCGTTTATCTTAATAAGTTTTCCTTCAACAGAAAAATCGGCTGCTGATGTAATTTTGATATCAACAAATTGTCCAACTAAACTTTCATCTGTAGATAAAAATCGAACATTAATTTTTCCTTCAGTTAGCGCCATTAAATACCCCTCGTGGCGAGCCTTTCCTTTTACTAAAATTCGGTAAGTTTTATCAACCATATGTTCATTATAGTTCCGGGAATATAGCTTTAAATCTTCAGTAAGTTGATGATGCCTTTGCTTTTTAATATCTAAGTTTACATCATCAAACCATCTATGACTAAGAGCTCCTGGACGAGGAGAATACATTGCAATATAAGCCATATTATATTTGAATTCTTCCATTGCTTTCCTTGTGTTTTCGAACTGTTCATCGCTTTCACCAGTAAATCCAACAATAATATCTGTAAATAAGGTTGCCTCAGGAATCAACCTCTTTATTGTGTGAACAATCTGTCTATATTTCTCCATGCCATGCTTTCGATTCATATGAATCAAAACTTTATCGTCACCAGATTGAATTGGTAGATGGATTTGCTTAGCCAAACATTTATATTGTGCTATCACCTCAATTACTTCATCGGTCATATCACGAGGATGTGGAGAAGTAAAATAAATCCAGAATTCTTTATTTAATCGATTTCCTAACTTTCCAATTCTTCTTAGCAATTCAGGAAAATCAACTTCTTTACCTTTTTTATCAAGCCCATATGAGTTAACATTTTGACCAAGCAGGGTAATGGATTTAAAACCTTTATCTACCAAGTTTTCTATTTCCTGTACTATTTCATCCGATGGACGAGATACTTCTCGACCTCTGGTATAAGGAACTGCACAAAAAGAACAAAACTTATCACAACCATTTTGAATAGGTACGTAAGCCTCAAAATCAGAAGTGTAATTTGGTTTCACATTCCAAAATTCTGAAATATTTTCATTCTGAGAATCAAAGCCTTGCTGCAGTCCAACAGGAGTTGCAATACCATATTGCTGAATCATTTCAGGCAATTTAGGCAAATCCTTCATTTGGAATAAAATATCAAATAACTTTAAAAATTTCTCCAAATCGGAAGGTAAAACACATCCAGAAACAAAGGTCACCAAATTGCGTTTATTCTTCCACTTGTTCCATTTATGAATTTTTGAATAAACCTTATCAATCGCCTTTTGTCGAACAGAACAAGCTAAAATTCCAATCAAATTTGCATCTTCTTCCTTATCAGTCCACTGATATCCCATGCTTTCAATTATAGATCGAACCCTCTCACCATCTGAGGCATTCATCTGGCAGCCTAATGAAACTAAATGATATTTCATAATACTATAATTCAATTAAAAGTAGACCTCTGTATGTACTGGACCTAGCGTGATTCCCTGTTTCTCAAGGATATCATAAGCCTCGTAAATCATGTGGCAATTGCCACATAAGTAACAAATTGTATCCGATGAAACCGGATTTTGTTTCAGATATTCAGTAACTCTTCCATGAAAATTACCAGACTCTTCTCGCGAAGTACATAAAATATAATTTCCATTTTTATATTCATCACGTTCATAAGCTTCATTTTCCTTTCTAACACCATGAAGAACAGTATAATTCAATTCCGGATGTGTTACAATAAAACTATGAATAGGAGATATACCAGTTCCGGTTGCAATAAATAGAAATTTCTTAGTTTCCAATTCACTTTCTTGCAAAGAAAAATGTCCAAACGGACCATCAACATCCAGGTAATCGCCAGGTTTACATCTCTTTAGTTTTTTAGATACTAAACCTTCATCAACTTCTTTAATCAAAACTTCAAGATATTTATCATTCTCCGAACTGTATATTGAATACTCTCTTCGATCGATACTTCCTGTAAATCCTAATGTGATGTACTGACCTGTTGTAAATGTAAAATCATTTTTTTCCATCTGAATGATATATGTAGATGGAGTTAAATTTCGTACTTCTGTAACTTTATGTGATCTCATTATTTTATAATCGATATTTAAATTCCAAATGTTTCTCCTTTAATAAGAGATTTCGCTATATGGAATCAATTCAAATAAGCGAATACAAAAAAATACAAAATTCAGGGAAGTAACAAGAATTATAGGACCTTTATATCTGTAAATGTCATAATTTTATTAAAAACGAAGCAGAAGTAGCAAAAATGATCACTTTTCATCTAAATCACCATTAATTTACACGATTGAAAATAGATGCTTTATTGTTGATATACTGAGAGTTTTAGGTAGTATTTGCCATTGTAAACCCTCTGAGAATTTAATATTTAATCGTCTTATGTATCTTAGTAAGGTATACTTTGTGGATTCAAGCTTAAAATAGGATCAGAAAAATGTGAATTTAGTCACATCAATAAAATTGATATAATTCTATAAACTAATGAAATAGTTTTCCAAATTCAACATTTGCATCAGAAGATTTTTCGAAGAGAGGAATTTCCACAATAGGGCAATCAAATCCAAATTTCTCTAGATAATGATGAAATACATTTATAGAGTCATTTAAAATAAATTCACTCTTTGCTGGATAGTGATTGTAAATTAATCCATGAAGAGGAATGTTACGATTTTTCATTATTTCCAAACTCATTAAAGTGTGATTTATACTTCCCAATTTCGAAGAAGTAACTAAAATTACGGGATAATGTTTTTCTTCTAAAAAATCCAATAATGAATAATCTAATGATATAGGAACATGTAAGCCTCCAACTCCCTCTAATAAAACAATTTCATATCTTTCTTCTAATGTTTTAGTTGAATTGTTTATTTGCTCAATATCTATCTTTTTATTTTGCATATTTGCTGCCAAATGTGGAGATGCAGGATAGTCAAAAACAAAAGGACAAGTAGTAAAATCTTTGTCTTCCTCAAACAATTCAACGCCCATAATTTCACGATGCGTAAGTATATCTTCTGATATTCCCTGACAGCCTGTTTGTGCAAATTTTTGAGTAATTATCTTACGATTGTTTTGATGTAAGTATTTAGCCATTAAGCCAGTAGCATATGATTTTCCGGCATCAGTATCTATTCCTGAAATAAAATAGGTTGTCATTCAAGTTTACTTTTTAGGTTTTGCAATAAAATAAATAGGCTGATAGGTGAGAGGTACTCCTAATTCGGTGCCAAACAGATCTTTATAATCTTCTTCAAATCTAGTTAAATCACTCTTTGTCCACGCTTTTCCTGGAATTCCATTCACCCCTGTTTGTTTCATGTGTTTTAAAACGCCCAATGGAGTAGGAAAGTACCTGGTAATGGTTTCTCTATCACTCCAAATAATCTCAAATTTCTCACTCAGTAAGCGTTCATGTTTAGCAAAAGAAAGATAATTTAATCCTTTTCCTTCCACATCTCGAATCTCTCTGTAGTTATCTGGTCCAAAGGAACTGAAAACTAAAAATGAATCGGGTTTGAGGACTTGGTAAGCACGGTTTAAGAAAATATCCAGATTTGTAAACCATTGAAATGTAGAGCTTGACACTATCATATCTAAAGAATCAGGTAAGCTGGTATTTTCAATATCTCCACCAATAAATTTTATATTCGAATTGATATTTTCCAATACATCAGAGTATTCTTTTACGATATCATTTGCAAAGTATTGTTCTGATTCAAAGTTACTGAAGAACTTCTCAGTCAGAACCCCAGGTCCACAACCCACTTCAAGTACTTTTGAGAATTTTCCCTGAAAATGTCTTTGTAATTCATTTATCAACCTCGACGCAATTGCCTCTTGTACAATTGCATGCTTTCTGTAGGTTTCTATACTTTTTACAAATCCCTTTTGTACCTTATCTTTATTAATTTCCTGATGTTCCACTGCTTAAATCTTCAATTAATTCATCCCACGATTTCCACCTGTCAAAGCAAAAATGTGAATAATCTCTTTCTATTATTTTTAAAACACCTCCCCATGCATTATTCTGATTATCAGATGTAAATATCATATCATTACTTCCAATTAATGCAAAATCGAATACATTCCAATCAATAAAATGATTTTGAATAATTTTCTGTAATGTAATCAGCTCTTCCTTTTGTTCATCTAATTTTCTCTGTGGCTTATTGGTTTTAAATAGATTGAAAGCAGATCTTCCACCACACATTCTCATCCAGAATTTTTCTAGATTTCTTTCATTCAAACCATCAATAGTCCCTTGAAAAACAGCAGGACGGATTCCTTTTAAATTATCAATAGGTGAGAGTGTTCCATTTATTGCAATCTTTGAAGAAAACAATTCCTTATACTGATTTAAAATCAAATTACTCACATAAACACCCAATGACCAAGCAACTAAATGAATTTCGGCATAGTTTTCAAACAAACGATTTACCTCCTTAGGCAATAAAATATCTCTATAATCATAACAGGTTAAGATATCATATTCATTTGTATTTAAGGTTTTCATAGGGTTTTCATCGCATCCCCAACCATTCATGAAAAGTATGCACTTATCCTTACCATTTTTATCAATCCATTTAGTTCTCATTACAATACTCTTTAATTATTGCAGGTAAATCCTTTATTGCTTCCCAATTCATATCCGCACAAAGCGATAATCGTAGTCTGGATGTACCTTCTGGAACAGCCGGAGGTCTTATAGGAAAGACTAAAAATCCCTTCGTTTGGAGGTATTCAGCTAAATTTACACATTTTTGACTATCTCCAACAAGAACTGGAATAATATTGGAGCTACCCGCTGTGGCTATACCAAATTCAATTAATTTTTCACGAAATTGCTCTGATAGTGTGTTAAGATGCTCTCTTTCAAGCTTCATTTTAACTATTGTCCTTAACATGATATGATTCCAGCTAATAACAATAGGAGGTAGTGCAGTGGTAAATATTAAAGATCTCATTTTATTAATAAGATAATCCTTCAGAATTGGATCGCAAATAACATATGCGCCAATTGAATTCATTGCTTTTCCAAAGGTTCCTACAAGTAGGTCAATATCATCAATACAATTTAATTCCTCAGTCAACCCAAGCCCCTTATCGCCTCTAACTCCAAGAGCATGAGCTTCATCAATATATAAAAGGCAGTTGTAGTTCTTTTTAATTTCAATCAGTTTTTCAATGTCAGCTTCGTCTCCATCCATGCTAAATATAGATTCGCTCACAATAAAAATCTGATCGTAATCATTTCTTTTATTCTTTAGTATTTGAATAAGGTGCTTATAATCGTTATGCTTAAATCTTACGTGATCGGCATTAGATAGCCTAATTCCATCAATTATACTTGCATGATTCAATTTATCGGATATAATTAAATCTCCTTTTCCAGCTAAAGCAGATAGAATTCCAATATTAGCATGATATCCTGAATTAAAGAAAAGAGAAGATCTTCCATAGAGTTTCTCCAACTCATTTTCAAGCGCTTCATACTCGCAAAAGTTCCCTGTGAGTAGACGTGAAGATCCTGATCCAAATGCATTCCCTTTTGGACGTGGTATATTTTTCTTGCTAACTCCAAGATAATCGTTTGATGATAAATTTACTTTAAAATCATTATCCGAGATTTTTTTTAAGCTTCTCAGATTGCCTGAATCACGCAATTTATCTAATTCTTGTTTGTATCTTTCTAAATTCATAATTATCATCAAAAATCTAGCATTCAACAATATTTATTAATGATTCGCATAAGAAATTCAAATCTTCATCACTAATAACATAGGGAGGCATAAGGTAAACAAGCTTACCAAATGGTCTCACCCAAATTCCTTTGTCTACAAACTTTCTTTGTAAATCCGCCATATCCACAGCTTCCTTCATCTCAATTACACCAATTGCACCCAAAACCCTAACATCATTCACTTTCTCATCCTCTGAAATTGAGGATAACTTGTCTTTTAGAATGCCTTCTATGCGTTTTATATTCTGCTTCCAATTTGACCTCAACAGTAAGGAAATACTGGCTATTCCAAGCGAACAAGCCAAAGGATTTCCCATGAAAGTAGGACCATGCATAAAGCATCCTGGAGAACTTCCAGATATTCCGTCACTTATCTTTCTTGTGGTAAGAGTAGCTGCAAAAGACATGTATCCTCCAGTAATAGCTTTGCCGACGACCATGATATCTGGTTCGATATTGGCATGTTCGCATGCAAATAATCTACCTGTTCTTCCAAATCCCGTTGCAATTTCATCAAATATCAGCAAAACGTCAAATTTGTCACATATAGCACGCAATTGGTTCAAATATTCAGGGTGATAAAATCGCATTCCTCCTGCACCCTGAACGATTGGCTCAAGAATCACTGCAGTCAACTCTTCATGATTTTTTTCAATCATACATCTGATTGAATCTATAGATTGTTCATCCCATTCATCTTGAAATTTACAGGATGGAGAATCAGCAAAGAAATTTATAGGTAAAACCCCTGTGAAAATATCATGCATTCCGGTAACAGGATCACAAACCGACATGGCATTAAAAGTATCACCATGATAACCTGATTTTATCGATAAAAACTTATTCTTTTTGAAATTTCCTGTAGCAAATCTGTACTGAAGAGCCATTTTCATCGCAACCTCAACTGCAACAGAGCCAGAATCAGAATAGAAAACCTTTTCTAAACCTATTGGAGTAATCTCAACAAGCAGTTTGGCAAGATCAATTGCAGGTTGATGTGTTAATCCACCAAACATCACATGAGACATTTTCTCAAGTTGAGATTTTACCGCCTCATTCAGTTCAGGATGATTGTATCCATGAATCGCACACCACCAGGAAGACATTCCATCAATTAATTCTCTTCCATCTTCTAGTTTAATTCGTACTCCATCAGCCGATTCAACAGGGTAAACCGGCAAGGGATTATGCATAGAAGTGTAAGGATGCCAAATATGCTCCTTATCAAATGCTAAATCCATTGGTTCATTCATTACTGTCATTCTAAATCAATATTAATCGAATTTCAGCGTAAAGCTAGAATTTCTTACGCTAAAGACATCGTAATTTCACGTATTTTTAAAACATACAGCTAAGCTAATAAAGAAGTGTTATTAGTTCGTTAAACTAGAGTAAGAGTTCAAAAAATTCAGATATTTTGCATTAATTTGCCTCAAATTAAAAAAGATGTGACATGAAAACATTCAAAACAATTTCACTAACAGGTATTATTTTAATGATTTGCTTTAGTTTATCAGCACAAAAGATTTACAATCATCAAGCTGATGCTAAAAGTGATATTGAAACAGCAATTGTGAAAGCAAAAAAAGAGGGAAAGCACATTCTGATTCAAGTAGGAGGAAACTGGTGTCCATGGTGTATAAAAATGCACAGATACCTTTATTCAGATAACGCAATAAATGAACTACTTGAGCAAAATTACGTTTTCTTGGAACTGAATTACAGTAAAGAAAATAAGAACTTAGAAGTTCTAAAAAGTCTTGACTATCCGCAACGTTTCGGTTTTCCTGTAATGGTTGTTTTAAATGCCGAAGGAGAGAGGTTACACACACAAAATACTGGTAATCTTGAAAAAGATAAGGCTTACGATTTTGACAAAGTGAAGTCTTTTCTATACAACTGGCGTCCTGATGCACTAAATCCAGAGCATTACAAATAATAGGTTAAATATTGCTAATTTGGACTAAGAACTCCGATTTTATTTGAATAAAGAAATAAATATATTTTCTTTGTAACGAATTAATGGCAATAGCTAGAAAAATAAAATACTAAAAAAAAGATATTATGACTATTTCAAAAGATAAAATGGTTTCAGTTATTTACGAATTGAAAACTGATCCAGCGGGTGAAATCATTGAAAAAGCTGTTAACGAAACTCCATTAACATACTTGTGTGGTGCAGGTCAAATGTTAGAGAAATTCGAAGCTAACTTAATGGGTTTAAAAGTAGGTGATACTTTTGATTTTAAATTGGAAACTGCAGAAGCTTATGGTGAAGCTTCAGAGCAAGCTGTTATTGAACTTCCTAAGAACATTTTCGAAGTTAACGGTGAGTTTGACGCAGAAATGATTAAAGAAGGTAATGTTGTACCAATGCAAGATAGTTCAGGTCGTAGAATGAACGGTATTGTATTAGAAGTTACTGATGCGACTGTAAAAATGGACTTTAACCACCCATTAGCTGGAGATGATTTATTCTTCAAAGGTGAGGTTATTGAAGTTAGAGAAGCTACTGGAGAAGAAAAGCAAGCTGCATATGCGCCTCAAGGTGGATGTGATAGCGGAAGCTGTGGAAGCGGTTGTTCTTGCTAATCTCTTTCCTATAAAATATTTCAGACCCGAAAGCCAATGGTTTTCGGGTTTTGTTTTTTTATTTCATAAAAGTACCTTTAAGGCTCAATAAAAAAAGATGATTATGTGGAAACGACTACCTCTTTATGTGAAAATTTTAATTGGAATGGGATTGGGAATTATAGCTGGAATGTTGGCTGTGTATTTCGGTCTAACAAAATTCACAAGTGATTGGATCAAGCCGTGGGGTGGTTTATTTCTTAACTTGCTGAAATTGATTGCAGTTCCCTTAATTTTCGTCTCGTTGGTAAAAGGTATTTCTAGTTTATCCAATATTTCTAAATTATCTAGAATTGGTATTAAAACCATTTCACTCTACGTAATATCTACAGTTATAGCAGTTAGTTTCGGATTGCTTTTGGTGAATAATTTTGAGCCTGGCAATACCTTTCCGCAACATAAAAAGGTAGAACTACAAGAGCGCTTTGGCTCAACTATTAACCTTAAAAAGAATCAGGCAGAGAGTTTAAAAGAAGAATCTCCAATTCAATTTATTGTTGACATAGTACCCGATAATTTTTTTAAAGCTGCAACAGATAACTCTAAAATGCTTCAAATCATATTCTTTGCAATATTGTTTGGCGTGGCAATGGTTATTTTGGAAGAGAAAAAAGTAAAGGTGGTTAGAGATTTCTTTGATGGCATAGATGCTATAATTCTTAAAATAATTGATATCATCATGTTATTTGCACCTTATGGTGTATTTGCACTTATAGCTGGATTAATTGTTGATTTTTCAGGCGATATAGACTTATTTACTGCCTTGGGATATTATGCAATTACCGTTGTTGCAGGATTATTATTTATGATTTTCCTAATCTATCCACTGTTTTTAAGAATCTTTACACCAATCAAATACACCGATTTCTACAAATTTATTTCTCCTGCACAATTGTTGGCATTTTCTACAAGTTCGAGTGCTGCAACACTTCCCGTTACTATGGAATGCGTTGAAAATAAAATGGGAGTTTCCAATGAGGTAGCCAGCTTTGTATTACCTGTTGGAGTAACTATTAATATGGATGGAACCAGTTGTTATCAGGCTATTGCAGCCGTTTTTATTGCTCAGGTATTTGGTGTTCCATTGGATATTTACGACCAGTTAATTATTGTGGTTACTGCTACTTTAGCCTCAATTGGGACACCAGGAGTTCCTGGTGGTAGTATTGTGATGTTGATAATTGTTCTTACTTCAGTTGGTATTCCTATTGAAGGATTGGCTTTAATTTTGGGTATTGATAGACCTTTAGATATGCTAAGAACGGTTGTAAATGTTACAGGTGATGCTACTGTATCAACAATAGTTGCTAAAACTGAAGGAAAATTAAACTACGCACCTAAAATAATTACAAAAAATATTTAAGTCTACAAGTAGCATTAATAGTAGTATTAAGCAATTTTATAATATTTTTGTTTAAACTTTTATTAATTTATATGAACAAAAATAAATAGAGTTTGTTTCCTGATTGAACCATTAAAATTAATGATATGAATTTCAGGAATTACAAATTTAGTTTGGGATTATTTCTCCTTTTGCTTACTACAGCAGTAACTGTCTCATGTAATGATGATGACGATGATAATAATCCAGCACCGATGCCAATGGAAGAAAGCATTGTAGACATCGTACTCGGAAATAGTGATTTTTCAACTCTTGTAGAAGCTCTTACCAAAGCTGATTTGGTGGAGGTCTTAAATGGTAATGGTCCTTTTACAGTATTTGGTCCAACCAATGCAGCATTTCAAGAATTATTTACAACACTTGGGGTAGATGGTATTGATGATTTGAGCGCTGAAGCTCTTACGCCAATTTTGCTTTATCATGTTTTAGGATCTGAAGCCAAATCGGGTGATCTTACAAATGGCTATGTGGAAACTCTTAGCAACTTTACTCCTGGAGATTTTCCAATCAATTTATTAGTAAATATTGATGGTGGAGTAAGTTTAAATAAGGAAACCAACGTTTCAACCGCCGATGTTATGGCTTCAAATGGTGTGATTCATATAATTGATAAAGTACTACTGCCACCTGATGTTGTTGATATTGCTATTGCAAATGCTTCCTTTACACATATGGTAGAGGCTGTTATTAAAGCAGATTTGGTAGATGCCTTAAAAGCTGATGGTCCTTTCACAATTTTTGCGCCAACGGATGATGCTTTCGAATCCTTATTTACTGAGCTTGGAGTAAATGGAATTGCAGATCTTTCAGCTGAAGCATTAACGCCTATCTTAACCTATCACGTTGTTTCAGGAAATGTTAGAGCCGCAGATGTGAGTACGGGTAGTGTGCCAACTTTAAATACTGAAGATGATCTAGATATAATTGCAGATGAATCGGGTGTCACTATAAATGGAAATACAAATGTTATTGCGACAGATGTTCAGGGATCTAACGGTGTTATTCACGTTATTGATAAGGTTTTACTTCCGAATCAAGAAGAAGAGCCAGAATCAATTGCCGACATAGCTTCAGGGAATGAAGATTTTACTAGTCTTGTAGCTGCTTTAAGCAAAGCTGATTTGGTTGAAACCTTAGATGGAGAAGGTACTTTTACAGTATTTGCTCCAACAAACGAAGCATTTCAGGAGCTTTTCGATGCTCTGGGAGTATCAGGAATCGAAGAGCTTTCGGCAGATGCCTTAACTCAAATACTACTTTATCATGTCTTATCATCCAAGGTGATGTCAACAGATATAGAATCAGGATATGTAGAAACATTGAGCACTGATAGCCCTGATCAAGATCCGGTTACTTTAAGAATTGATCTTGAAGGAGGAGTAAAACTGAATAAGGAAACCATGGTTACAACAGCCGATATTGAAGCCTTCAACGGTGTGATTCATATCATCGATAAAGTCCTACTTCCTCCAAATGTAGTAGATATTGCAATAGCTAATCCTTCATTCGAACACTTGGTAGCCGCGGTGGTAAAAGCTGACTTGGCAGGAACTCTAAGCGGAGATGGCCCCTTTACTATATTCGCACCAACCGATGATGCATTTGAGGCATTATTCGCAGATCTGGGAGTTTCAGGAATTGATGACTTAAGTGTTGAAACACTTACTCCAATTTTATTATACCATGTTGTTTCAGGTAATGTTAGAGCCGAAGATGTTAGTACAGGAATGGTTCCAACTCTTAATGAATCAAATATGCTAGACATTGATGCCAGTTCAGGAGTTGTAATTAATGGCAACACAAATGTTATTGCCACTAACGTGCAAGGAACCAATGGTGTAATTCACGCCATAGATAAGGTACTATTACCTGCAGAATAAAATAATCAATATAAAACCTGCAAACCAATGTGGGGTTTATATTTTTTTATAGATTTAATACATGTTTTACCCAGCTTAAATACCTCTTAAGCCTTCTTAAATAAACGAAAATGAGCAAATATTCTATAAAAGATCTTGAGAAAATTACTGGTGTTAAAGCACATACGATAAGAGTATGGGAGAGGAGATATGCTATCATTCAGCCGGAAAGAACGGAAACAAATATTAGATATTACTCTGATAATGATCTAAAACGTTTACTAAATATCGCCATGCTGAATGATGCTGGGATTAAAATATCTCACTTGGCTAAATTAACGAGTATAGATTTAGAAACTAAAGTTATGGAGCTTTCTCGATCCAATAAGGTTGAAGCTTTTGCGATCGAAAAACTAACAATGGCAACCGTTAATTTTAACGAGGATTTATTTGAATCAATCCTTTCCAAAAGCCTTCTGAAACAAGGGATGGAAGATACCATAACGAAAGTATTATTTCCATTTTTCGAGAGGGTTGGAATTCTTTGGCAAGTAGGTTCAATTAGTCCGGCTCAGGAGCATTTCATTTCAAATTTAATACGTCAAAAATTATTTTCAGCTATTGATTCCTGTTCTGGTCAGAGAGTAGAAAATGCAAAAAAAATAATCTTCTATCTTAAAGAAGATGAACTACATGAAGTTAGTATTTTATTCTACAATTACATTGCACGCAGAAATGGATTAAGAACACTGTATTTGGGACAAGACTTGCCTTTTAAAGACTTAATAAGTGCTGTAGACGATTATAAGCCAAATCTTATTGTAACATCTTTTATTTCACCAATAAACCCAGAATCCTTAAATAAGTATTTAATGAACTTATCTCAATCATTGGACAAGGTAGAACTTAACGTTACAGGCTTGCAATTAAAGCAAGATGAAATTATTGTGCCTCAAAATATTACAATATTAGATTCACCCGATAAATTTAAGGAAGTGATCTCAAAATAAAACACTTCAGAGTCTTATTTTATTTCTGAAAGTAAAATCTCATACAAGCCAATACAATAGGCTATTATGAGATTTCCTTATTTAGAATACATATCTATTTACGATTTATGCCAAATGGTAACTTTGCATTTTGTCTAATATTTTTGTAATTTAGTTAGACAAAATAAAAAAAAGATAGATCATGACAACAATTGAATTTAAAAATCACATCGTAAGTCTTGAGGATCAATTAAGAATATATGCCTATCGATTAACAACTAATAGAGATGATGCATTAGATCTTTGCCAAGACACAGTATTAAAGGCCATTACATATCGCTCTAAATTCACGCATACTAATTTAAAAGCGTGGATGTTTACCATTATGAAGAACTTATTCATAAATGCTTATCGTAAAAATAAAAAACAAAGAGAATGGATTTCTCACGAAACCAATAGAAATATGGGTTTAATGAATGTAAGCTCTGATAATCCACATTCTACTCATAATTACAACGATATTTTAAAAGAACTTAGCAAACTGGATGATCAGCTAAAAACACCTTTTAAATTGTTTTTAAGTGGATTTAAGTATCGTGAGATAGCAGGACAAACAGGATTGCCAATTGGAACTGTTAAAAGCCGTATTTTTCAAGGAAGAAAAGTACTTAGCGAACGATTAAAAGATTTTGCTCATTAAAAACAAACATATTTGTTTCGTGTAGCTAAAAATTACTCACTGTTTATTACCTTTGCGAACAATTAAGGGGATGACTCCCGTGTTACTAAATAAAAAAATAAACAGATGGCTAGTAGAAGACGCTTAAAAAAGGATATAGATTATCTATGTTTCGAAGTTATTTCGGACTGCTACAATTACAATTATTTGCATCCTGCAAAGCAAGATCAGGTATTGGAAATCGTTAGAGATACAATCATTGCCAGAAACGGACTAATTGCCAGAGTTAATCATCCTGACGGAAAAGATAATTCTAAGTTAGTGAAAGCGCATTACAAAGCTATTTTCACTGATTTGCTTAAGAGTGTTGATGAATCTTTTAGTAGATTAAGCAGCTTAATCAAGGAAAAATAATTTTCCGAGAAAAATATTTTAATAGCTTTGCGATTAGCAAAGCTTTTTTTATGCCCGAAAAAATAATAACACTACCAGATTTAGGAGAAATCAGTTTGCGTACTGATAAGAGATTCAGACGATTATCCATTCGAATGGCTCCTAATAAAGGAGTGTGGATCAATTTACCTCCTGGAGTATCGCAAAAGGAAGCTATTGAATTTGCCGTTTCAAACAAAGAGTGGATAATTAAAAATAAGAAGAAGAAAGAGGAAAAAGAAAGTCAAAAAACTGTTTTTAATTCCAATACCGAATTTCGGACCAGATACCACCAGGTGCACATAACTCCACAAAAAACCAACGAATATTCTGCCAGCTTGTCTGATGGTAAACTCAAAATTATATATCCGGAGCATATTAGAGTTGAGAGTGAAAATTTTCAGGAGTTTGTGCGACATTCAATTATTGAAACTTTAAGGAGGGAAGCCAAATACTATTTGCCCAAAAGAATAGAACATCTAGCTAAGCTTCACAAATTCACTTATACTTCAGTTCAGGTGAAAAATACCAAAAGTCGATGGGGTTCATGTACTCATGACAACAAAATAAACCTTAGTTTGCATTTAATGCGCTTACCAGAGGAGCTTTCTGATATGGTGATATTACATGAGTTGTGCCATACGAAAATTAAAAATCATTCCGAACAGTTTTGGACTTTATTAGGTCAATATTGTACTGATTTGAATTTTAAACGAAAAGAAATTAAAAAATTCTCAACAAACATTATTTAATATGAGTAAAGAAATCTATATCCTCATAGGAGTCTGCGTATTCGCTTTTCTTATTGGTGGTAAACTCAGGAAAAGTCTAAAGCCAAAGAATAAACCAGTAAAAGGAAAGAAAAACAAGCATAAAGTTCACCAAAAACCAGTTTCTCCAGCAAAAGAAAAACTGAGAAAGATATTTACCATTATTATGCTGACAATAGTTTTTTTACTTCTTATATTTATGATACCAGCATTAAGTAGAGACTTGTTGACCAATGGTGGAGTGTATAGTCAAAACTTAATATTGCGGATTTTAATCGTAGCATTCTCAATTTACATTCTATTTACTGGATTTATTAAAATTAGGAAGACAAAATAGCGTCTAAATTTAGACGAGAAGAATTTAAAAATTGATTACATGGCGTAAAAGTTGCTAAAATAGTGGCTTTTACGCCATTTTTTATGCCTTAAAGTCTCTTAGAAGATGATATTTGTAAATTATCTAGATAGAGGACATAAAATTAATAGTATTTAGGCGAATATATTTCCAAAAAGCAACATTCCAACAATAAACGAATTTACAAATCTAATTTCAAGGTGTAAACTTTAAGATTATTCCGAGTTTACATTAGTTATATGCGTCGAACATACAAATGTAACCTAAATTAACGCGCTGTTACATTTGTTTATCACGAATCACTAATGTCAGAATTGACAATAGTTACAAGATTTTAATTGTTTAGTTACAGATTTAAAAGGTTTATAATTGTCATCAGAGTGAATATCCTAACTCATTAAGATCTGATAACCTAGTAGTTGTCGTTACTTCATAAACTAATAATTCAATCGAAAGTTTACATGCGTACGAAACTATATAATTCTAGCAATACAATTGTAACCTTGAGATCTTTAAGATACTCATATTCTGACCTTTATTAATCTTATTCATAGCTATGATTTAAGGTGTTTCACCTATAGAATGCTATATTCTATGCATAAATGTGAAATTTATAGATGTTGCGTAATGTCAATAGGCGCGTTTTGCTCATAACCTCCTTACTATCAGGCTTTATCAATTTACTAAGTGTTATCTGATCAAATTCCTCCCTCCAAAGATAAATATTAGATCGTATTGCCCATATAGGTTTAAATATATTGTAATCAACACCTATCAGCCTATTTACAAGACTCGCTCCCTGTGACATTTGTAACGCTGCAAAATAGTTTAACAATGTATCTCTATTCACTTTCGTAAACCACATAAGTAAACTTCGAACTTTTGTACAATTTGCTTTTTGTAATTTATTTTCTAACTTTGTAACATTAATCACAATTAACATCTGTAACTACTTTAAAATTACGACCATGATTAAGAATCGCATTGTTCAATTAATAAGCAGCGAAAGCTTAACTTCCTCTAAATTTGCCGATAAAATTGGAGTGCAACGCTCCAGTATTTCCCATATTCTATCTGGAAGAAATAAGCCTAGCTTCGATTTCATTCAAAAAATCATACATTCCTTCCCTCATATTAGCGTAGATTGGATCATTACTGGTGATGGTGAGATGTATAAACAACAAGAATCTACATCCTTATTCGACTCTCCTGAATTAAATGAGTATAAAGAAGAGACAAATCAGCCACAAGCTACTCAGCCTCCTAAACTAAAAAAAGAGCCTGTATCTAAGCCTAATACGTTATCTGAGCCGGTTTTAGAGATGAATGCCTTTGTTCCTGGTAAGCAAATAGAAAAGGTTGTTGTGTTTTATACTGATAAAACTTTTAGGGAATACAATCCTTCTTAAGCTTTTTTTAAATTATCTTTGCCTGAATTTATTTTTAAATAGATAAAATATTTCTAGGCACCATGAAAAAATTAGTACAGGACTTTGAGGTACTGCGCAAAGATGAACTGAACGATGAACATTTTGTGCTGGATGTAAAGGCTTTAGAGCCACTTCCTGAGATACATCCCGGACAATTTGTAAACGTCTTAGTCAAAGACTCTAGTACCACCTTTTTAAGAAGACCTTTATCCATACATTTTGTTGATTACGAGCAAAATATAATTAAACTCTACATCAAAAAGATTGGAGAAGGAACAAAAAAACTGGGAGAACTTGTAAAGGGTGACTCCCTAAATATCGTATTTCCCTTAGGAAACCAATATTCCATTCCTGAAAACTCTAATACCCTGCTTGTTGGCGGTGGATGTGGCGTCGCCCCTCTACTTTACCTGGCTAAACACCTTCATAAAGCAGGTAATAAGGTAACTACCATACTTGGTGTTAGATCTGCTAAAGATGCTGTAGAATTGGACGCTTATAAGGCTTATGGCAATATATTAGTGACGACTGAAGATGGATCCTTTGGCGAAAAAGGCTATCCAACCCAGCATTCTGCTTTAGACAAAGAAACTTTTGATTACGTATTCACCTGTGGTCCAGAACCTATGATGAAAGCTGTTGCGGCTTATGCACAAAAGAAAGAAATACCATGTGAGGTATCACTTGAGAACACTATGGCTTGCGGATTTGGAGCTTGTTTGTGCTGTGTTACAGAGACTACAACAGGAAATAAATGTACTTGTACCGAAGGACCGGTATTCAATATAAATGATCTGAAATGGTAAATTT